>Ga0222675_1000009_pt1 | contig 228070 bp, 215 predicted proteins | sample AntAcemetagen868_FD_179818 | JGI IMG/M metagenome (GOLD analysis project Ga0222675, IMG submission 179818) | Saline water microbial communities from Ace Lake, Antarctica - #868 | ecosystem: Environmental > Aquatic > Non-marine Saline and Alkaline > Saline | place: Antarctica: Ace Lake...
TAAATATAAGGAGGCTTGTTCTCAAAAGTATCCTTTTTTAGCAGCTAATTCATTAGCTCTCAAGCACTGTTTTGACCAAACCAAAACGTTTTGGACAGTTCTGTTTTGGGTTTATTCGAACACCAATCCCAAAATCTGCAATAGCAGATGCTTGAATGTGATTTCTGCGGTTCAGTTTCTTTAGAAACTTACCTGCGTCAAAAAGAAGCGTATCTCCTTTTCTATTTCCAATAACATCATCAAGCACAAAACCAGTATTAACCGTTTTTACATAAGGTGAAAGCGAAACATACCATTTTGTGGTTGGTTGAAAAGACGGATTTACCAATTGAATTTGTGGCAAATGCGACATGTTATATAAAGTATGATCTATCTGAGCTTTTGAAGATGAAAAGCCGAGTACCAATAGTCCGAATAAAATTCCTAGCTTTTTCATATTAGTCAATTTTACCTGTTAATTTAGTTCTAAGTCCAACCCGTATTTTTAAGGATTGATCGGGGAAAAGCTTGACCGAGACCGAACCATTCTTGGTGGTGGTCATAACGGCATCAAAGATTAATGCATCTGCATTTCCTCTAGACCAGAAAGCCAATTGATCTTTGGATACTCTAATATCAGAAATCTTATTGGTAGGTGTGATTACAACACCACTTGCATCTGTTATTGCTCCTGGAAGTAGTGGTTGTTGACCGCTACCAAATAGAGAATCAACAATTAGACCTGTAGTCTTACTATAAACATAGGCTTGAAAATGGGTTTCCAATGGAAATCCATTTGTCGTATTCAATCTTAACTCTACCCATTCAACAACTTCTTGATCTAAATTGGATAAATCTAAATCTTGCGTATCTCTTAGGCCAAAATCCTTGGCAGTACCAAACAAGGGTAGTTCAAAAACACCCTTTATAGATACTTTACTTGTATCAGCTATAAAATTTCGAGTGGTGGTCTTACCATTCGGATTTACTGAAACACTTCCTCCAAAATTAAATTCTTGTGGTCTACCGTTTACAATAGCTGCTAAGTTTGAATTAGACTTGTCGAGAGTAATATCTGATTTGCCAGGCACATTAAATGCTGTAGCCGGATTAATTGGGAAAGGTGTAGTAATTCCAGTAATGTTAACAGTTGAATTATTCGCTAACTTCATATTAAATGGATTCAGATTGGTTAGTTCTGTTTCAAGTCCTAGATCATTTGAAAAGAACAACTTCACTTTTGGATTTTCGAAAGTAACCGTTCCTCTATTCAGGTTAAAAATATCAATTGGGACTCTAACAGCTGGTAAATTCGCTGTGGTATTCCCAAAGTACCCTTTCATGGTTTTATACGAATCATTCTTAACACTCAGTTCAACTTCAATGTCTTGTGCTCCAGTAGCTGGACTAATACCCTTTGTCAAACTAAAATAAAATTTCAACCTGAGTTTATTAAAATCTCCAATAGTGCCTCCAGTAAAATCTGCAAGATGGCCATCGATAACCACATTTTTTGAATCAAAACCAAATGCCGATGTACCGCCATTAATTTCAGCTTGAACTCCGTTCTTGGCTACATCTAATAATGTAGCCTTATAACTCAAACTTCCTGGATAATTATTGGTTACATTAATAGTAATATCTCCTTTATTATAAAGTAGCTCATCTATTTCAATGGTCGTAAAATATTGGTAAGTGACGGTTTGTGATTCCTGAATAACTGTTCCATTTGAAGCTGCATTATAGGCGGATAAAGACGCCCCTGACATAAAAATGAGATTGGTTTGTGTCATTACTGGGGGAGCTTTAACCAAATCTGACCCATCAATACTGTACGAAAAGTCTTCATGAATTAAGGAAAGATAACCGTCAGAATTAACAACAATGTGTTTTTTCACAGCATTGTTATCTAACAATTCCGATATTTTCAATTCAGAATTAATCAATGGCACCGCAAACTCTGGAGTAACACCTTCAATCTTAACTGCCGAAAAGTTAAAAGCATCATCTTTTAAACAAGAGTTTAGCATCACAGCTACCAATATGAGAGGAAACACCGACGTATATTTAAGCTTCATAATAGTACAAATATAGTTTCTTACCCTGTTTATTCAGAAAGTTGTGAATGTCGGTTATAAACAAAGCAGCGATATGCTTATTTTTGAATGCAAATGGAAAAGCTCAAGCAATTAAGGCATTTTATATTTGACATAGATGGGGTATTAACTCCAGGGTCTGTATTAGTTACTGAAGAAGGGCAGATGCTAAGGACCGTAAATATTAAAGATGGGTACGCTTTGCAACATGCAATAAAGCAAGGTTTTGAGATTGCCATTATTAGCGGAGGTAAGAGTGAAGGGATGCGCAAACGGTTTGAAGGATTAGGATTGAAACATATCTTTTTAGGCCAAAGTAATAAGGTGGAAGCATTTGAAACCTTAAAGAAAACGTGGAATGTAACGGATGATGAAATTGCCTATTGTGGAGATGACATGCCAGATTTTCCTTTATTACAAAAAGTAGGCTTATCCACTTGCCCTGCCGATGCAGCGCAAGATATAAAGGACATTTGTGAGCTAATATTACCAGTTGACGGTGGTAAGGGTTGTGCCAGATTTATTTTGGAAACTGCCATGAAATTACAAGATTGTTGGCTGGATAAAGAAACATTTAGTTGGTAAAACCTTCAAACCTAAATAAATGCATAATCTAAACCGTTTAAAACAGGAATCGAACGGCTGTGCAAAGTCTAGAAAAAAAGAAAAGAAGTACATTTGTAGGACAATATGAATCTTAAAAGTTGGATTTTAAACTTAGCCATTGCGGCAGGAGTTGGTGCCATTCTGGTAATGGTTTTATACAGAGGTTTAGGCTGGTATACCAACCACGGACAAAACATTAAAATGCCGAACTTGAAAGGTGTTAAAACCGAAAAAGCCATCGCACTTTTAACAGAGTTAGAATTACGAATTGAAGTTGTAGACAGTGTTTACAATGGAGATTTAAACAAAAACACAATTGCAAAGCAGGATCCAGAGGCTGGAACCAATGTAAAAGCCAATAGAATAATATATTTAACTATTAATTCATTGGAAGAGCCTAAAGCTACTGTTCCTCAATTGATAGATAAGAGTTTTACCTTGGCCAGAGCTTTATTAAAAAGCAGAGGATTAGAACTTGGTGAAGTTATGTATGTTTTTGATTCGATAGGACATAATCTTATTTTGGAACAAAATTTTGAGGGAAATCATATTGTAACTGGCACTAAGATTAGTAAAGGTTCCCTGATTGATTTAGTTATTGCCACTAACCGAGAAAGCTTGGTGAAGAAAGACGACAGCACAGGTTTAATTATGGAAAAAGACTCTTCAGGAAACTTAAAAGACTCCGATTTTAAAACCAGGATGGAAAATAAAAAGAAGGCTTATGGCGATGGCGCTGAGAAAGAGGCGGAACGGCGCTTAGAAGGCAAAAAAGATTAAAAAGAAACAGCCCCTTGCGGAGCTGCCCTTTTCCTTAGGAAGGGAATTATGAAAAAAACCACTACTTTATTTTTACAATTTGCCTTTGAGCTCTTGGACTAATTGGAATTCTAATATCCAATAAACCATCTAAAAACTTGGCTTCAACCAAACTCGCATCTGCTTCTTGTGGAAGGTTAAACTTTAAATTAAACTTTCCATAGCTAATGGAGCTACTCAATACTTCTCCTCTTGACTCATCAGCCTTACTTGAACGTTCGCCTGAAATTGAAAGGTCATTATTCTCTACTGAGATATCTACTTTCTCTTTTGAAATTCCTGGCAAATCTACGGTTAAGGCATATTCTTTTTCTCCTTTACTCCATTCGAAATGAGGAGTGAAGTCCTTAAGATTTACATTATTATCAAAAGTTTGAAAAGCTTCGTTTAACAAACTATTAACTGCATTTGGATTAAAAAGATCCATGTGGTCGCGTTGGGTTTTTACAAGTATTGAAATTCGTGTCAAAAGACCAGTTAAAACAGTAGTTCCCACGAACCCCTACAACCATTGGAGAACACCTCCTTAAAGTCCGTTTAGAAAGAAAGTTAAGTCAAAAAGAGCTTGCTCAAATTCTCAATGTTATACCATGCAGTATTAAGAATTGGGAAAATGAACATACCCAACCACAGGCAAAACATCTTTCATCAATTATTGATTTTCTTGGTTTTTTTCCTGAAATTTTACGAGAAAATCCTCAGCTTAAAAATCCAATTCTTATCTATCGTGTGAAGCATAATTTTTCTCAAAAAGAAATGGCAAAGAAAATTGGCATTGATATATCTAGTTTAAATGTTATTGAAAATGGACATCGAAACATGAGTAAAAAGACGAGGGCTAAGATTTATAAGTTAATTGAAGCTGATTATTAATTCTAACCTTTCGGAAAGCCTCCCCAAGAATTTGCATTTTTCTTCGGTCTTGCAACATACACGGTATTGGAATTATACAAATGTTTCATTCCGTCCAAGTCCATAATATCCAACAAGCTATCAGAACCGTAACCAGTCACACCAAACTTGGATAAATATGTATCATCTCCTAGAAACAGCGTCCAATGTTTAATTGAATCAGGTAATGCCCCTCCATCTGTTAAAACAACCACATCTCCAACTTTCGGCACTGCTTCTAGGTATTCAAAATATGGTGCTGGGGGGTAGTATGCAACATCAGATAATAAACAAACAAGTGCATAACAGTCAAAACCTTTATAGGTACTCTTGTTATTGAAAACGTCAAGACATAAATATTCAAACAACCGTGATGTAATAGTTTTGGGTAAGATAATTTCTTTTTCTACACTCCCACTTTTTGTTGTTACGATAGCTTTTACTAGCTCACCTAAAAGAGGAACAGTCTCTTTTTTCCCATTTTCAAGAGTAATTTGTTTATTTGGTATTGATACATTTTTTTGAAAAAAATCAAGCTGGCAATGAATATGATATTTTGGGTTTTCCTTTGGCATATATACAACGCTAGGTGTCCTTTTCGCATATACCCCATCTATGACCATCTGGTATTCTTCATTTATTAAGTCGGGTAGAATTTGTAAAACAATAGTATTCGATTTTACGAACTCAGTTTCTAAATCTTGCATATTTCTATTTTATAATTATTTATCCTTGTTTACCACCTTGTAAATTTCATTCATTTTCCGTTTCAACGAAAACGGATCAGTCTCACTCTGCTCAACTTTCACTCGGTAGCCTTTAATGATTTTCTCCTTGCTTTCATTCTTGAATTTGATTGATGAAATGAACGTACATATTTCATCGGGTGCAAGGTATTTAATGCGTTTTAGTACGTTAGGTGCAAGCTCCTTTTTTGCCCGAGCTTCAATATTTGCCAAGTGGGTTTTGTTTGGCGAGGTCATAATAATAATTGAGGCATACGGCAAGCACTTTTCAATATTTTGTATTTCATAATCAATGGTATTGCTCACGGAAACTTCACAGGCAATAGAAATATCAGACCTTTCAAGAAGAACGTCAATGCGTTTCTTTCCTGCAATTTCTTTTTCAATACTGGATAAGAAATTTGCTTTTTCACCGCAGGTTTTAATATTGTTTTGAATACGCCTGTGTTCTTTTTCTTCTGTGGATTTTTTCGATTCTTTCTCTAGGAATGCTTCTTTTTGTTGTTCAAAGTTTAGGTTTTCTTTAGGTTCTTTTAAGGCTTCTTGTATGATTTCTTCATCATTTTTTGATACTTCTTTTATTGGTTCTTTTGCTTCTACATCGACAGAAGTGTCTTGGCTACGAGCTTCGACATCTTTCCCTTTCATTTGTGGCAAGAGACTATCAAGAATGGCGTTTACTTCTTCCTTGGTTTTTGCGTACTTGCTTCTTGTTTGGTTACGTATAATACTCCGCAAGTATTCAGCTTTTTCACTTTCTACCTTGGCAGGTGCAAAGGTTTGTATATTAAAATCATCGGTACTTTTGCCAACTCTCACAATGGCTTCACCAATACCAAGGCTTTGTAAATCCTTTTGTTCAAAAGTAGAAAAGCCACTTTCTAACTTCTTTGAATCAACATCGCCCAATCGAAAACAAATACGGATATATGGATTTGAAAGTACAGAGCCTAGGACTTTTGCATTGTCAATTTGTGCCAATTCTTGATGTGCTAAAGTTAAGCCGAGACCGTACTTTCTTGCACCCGAGAGTATTTGCGTAATTGACGGAGTAATGAAATTTTGAAATTCATCAAGGTAGATATAGAAAGGGTGGCGTTGTTCTTTGGGTAGGGCTTGTCTGCCTTGGGCTGATTGCAACAGTTTTGCAAGGAATAATGAGGCGAGCAAATAACTGTTTTCTTCGCCGATGAGACCTTGAGAAAGTTTAATCAATATGATTTTTTTCTCTTGCATTGCTTTGGCAAAGTCCACTCCCGTTTTTTGAGCCAGCATTGACCTAATTATCTTCGGACGCAGGAATGTATCAATGCGGGTGAGTAATGGCGAGAGAGAGCCTTTCTTGAGCATTGGGAACTCATACTCCCAGTAGTACAGTATCGAGTTATCCTGTACGGTTTCAAGAAATGAATCTCGAAAAGGTTTCTCGAGGAGAAATCGTTTCAGTTCAATCAAGGTTCCACCTTTTTCACTTTCCAAAAAGGCGTTAATGGCATTTGAAAGAACGGAGGTCATTTGGTCACCCCATGCAGTTGCATGTTGAGCAAAGGCAGACACAAGATCGGAGGATAAAACTATTTTCTCTGCTTCGGTCGTAGCATAGAGCAAATTGAAACCAATGGGAAAATCTGAATCCGAGGGGTCAATCAAAATGACATCATCAATTCTGGTTTCGGGAATTTGTGCCATGACATCTTCGACAATATCTCCGTGCGGATCAAAAAGAACACAACCGTTGCCATTTTTAATGTCTTCAAACATCATGTGCGAAAGCAAGGTTGATTTTCCAACTCCTGTAGCTCCAATGACATGGGTATGTCGCAAACGCATTTCATCTGAAAATGATACGTCTTGTGTGGTATTTTGATATTGATTTGTCCCTATGACATACGGATTATCAATACACACCTTTGGAACTTCTTTTTGTACGCCTCCTGATAATCCGAGTTTGTTTGCATGGACGGTGTTGTCAGGATAATGAACGAATTGAGCAAGCTCACTTGAGTTCATGAATACACCCCAACGGTTGCTTTTACGGTAAAAGACATTTAATACATGGTTGTTGTATTCATAACCCTCATTTGAAAGTGGTATCAAAACATTTGAATCAGATTTACTCATACTCACAACCGTATGAGCGAGTTCTTGTGCGAGGTATTCAGTTCTTTGTTGTGTTTTGGCTTGTGTTGCAATGCGCACCACAACAGAAAAAAGAGGTTGCGCTACTTTCTCTTTTGCATAGTTGAGCATTTCGGGGTTATCTCCAAAAAAAACAACCACCGCGACCATCTGAAACGGAGTACATAATATCATTACTCCACGGTGCTTGTACACCCTTAAACAGCACTTGAAAGATTGCTATTTCACCCCTTTGCAGATTATCTAAGGTTGTTATCAGTGGGGTGATGGGGTCAAGCTGTGTTTTGTTTGCTTGGGCTAAGGGTCGCATGTATTCCTCATTCATACCAAAGTCAGCAATAGCAATGGTTTTTTCTTCATTCGTATCAAAAGGAAGATTTAGGACGTTTTCAAGGGGTGTGATAACCGCCAAAGGAAAGTATGCCTTTGTGTGTTGTTTTACTTTGTCATAGTCGGCTTGAGTACAAACGATTTGAATCGTCATTGAACTTGCCGTTGCAACAATTTCAAAAGCGAGCTTTTCTTTTGAATACGCAAGAACATTCAGGAGTTCTAAAATGTGTGTATGGTCTTTTGGTCTTTGTTCTTGAGAAAATGAGAGACTAAAGCCCTGTAAATTGTGTTCTTTGGAATCAACAATATCAAATTCCTTGAGTGTTTCTTCTGGTTCTTCTTCCTTGGGGGCAATGAGCTTTTGTACTACCTTAAAGGTTTTGACAAAAAGATTATGGACTTTTCCGTCGTCAATATATTCGTCTTTGCTCTGTGGGTAATGCTCGAAAAATGGAACGTAGGGAGGCTCAAGCTGTACTGCTTCATCAAAAAGATGATAGCCACACCCCAAGTATTCCCATTCGTAGAAATGCCTTGTTACTTCTTCGGCAAAATCTGCCATTGCTAGCGATTAAAGATATTTTTTAGTATAGGTTTTCTGTCGTTATCATTTACCCTAAAACCTGTCTCTTTGGTTATTTCGTCTATCACTTTCAATACTGATGATTGAGCATAACCCATGAACATAGAGGCAGTGTCATAGCGATAGTAGGTTATGGGGTAAAAGGATTGTACAAGGTATTTACCCAAAAACGGAATTTTGCCCAGTATTTTTTCTCCGCCTTGTACTTCCGTGTAGAGCCACCATGATACAAACGTACCTTTCCCAAAAGGTGCAAAACAGCAATCATAGTGATACTCTTTCCATTTTACATGTAAATACAAGCGTTGTTTGGAAAGCATACCGCCTGTACTGATATTTTTTTCTTTGATCCGGACGTTTTCAATGCCATGACTTTCAAGCTCTGTCTTGAGTTGGGTATAGAAATCTTGGGTGCTGTGTTTAAACTCTGGGAGCATAGCATTCCAGTTTGAGTGCAGGTCTTGTGGTGCTTTGAATATCAGAGCAAGGACAAGAATAATGAGGATAAAGAGAATAATAGGATAAATGATAATTATTGTTTAATTCAGAATTTTGTTTGCTCCCATCATTTACAAAAGAAATAATCGGTGAAAAGGTGGGGCTTACAATATTCTGCAATATAAAATAAAATGCGAAATATTAATTATTTTTTTTAAATCCCTCTGAAAAGAAATCATCAATCGAAACATCCAAAGCCTTACAAACCTTTACTATGGAACTAAATCGCATATCTTGTCCTGCTTCAAATTTGAAGTACACACTGCGAGAGAGAAATATTGATCTTACCTTGGATGGACAAGAACAAGATAGAAAGTTGCTCAATCAAAAGGACTCATTCTTGATGTTGGAGTGACTTTTTCTATTGGTCGGAAATAGCCAAAATAAAAAATACCTAAAATATTTTTTTGTTCCAATCTTTTCTCTTTCTTTGAAAGAAAAGAGGATGTTGAAACAATAAAACCTTACAATTTGATGATTATTTTACCTAGGGGTAAATATCATTTTGTGGGTATCATAAGCAAAGGAATACCAAAATCTACTAGGACACCGTCAGTTTAAAAAAGAATATTACAGATAAAAATAACGTTTACATTTACCAAATATTAAGATCATGAAGAAAATAAAAAATAATATCTCGCAACTACTAAGAAACAGAAATTTGATGATTATTCTGTCAGCATTGATTCTTATAGTCTTCACATCTGGGAAAAGCAAATTTCGTGATTCTTAGATCCCTGATTCAGACATCCAACAATGGGTAAACCCAACAGGGTACCTACCTATTGGCTCTAATACCGAAATAAATGATCTTTTAGATGGCATTGCACGAGGGCTCGTTAGTTTGGTGAATTGGGATAGTACCTCAACAATACGAAATAGCTTCACAACAAAGGAGACTTTGTACGATAAGTTTCCTTCCAATGAAGACGAGAGAGGGTTGTATCTACTACTCGAAGAGCCAAATCTTGTACATATTCAAGGTGTTCTCGATAGCAGTGCAAATTCAATGATTGGTGATGGCATTATTCATTATTTTGGCAACAATCCATATCCTTCAACATTGTTTCAAAACCTTACAAGTATTACTGCTCATATGACGGGCTTTGATTTTTTGGGAGAAAAACGCTATACCTTGTTGCGAATTTTAGATATCGAAGATGCCAGACAAAGTCTTTCTTTTAGGCAGAAAGAAGTCTTAGTGGTGCCAGCAGTAAGAGATACGTTTGATGGAGAAGAAAGAGAACCTGTTTATGGTTATTACTATGATGCTGTCAATGGTGTAATTGATACCATGACTTATCAAGACATGGATGAATTACAAGAACAGACACGTTTTTGGGTATGGTGCGTGGATTATGACCCTGTAGGAGATATCTTTAGTGGTAGTGGAAATGATTATTGGGCATGCACTGGGGAAAATGCACCCCTACCAAATGACGGTTTCTGTGATATACTATGTGGGGAAGATTCAATCAATTCACCTCAAGATTGTAGAGGATTCGAAAAACGCCATCTTAAAATTAGCTGGGTTGAGATATTAGGTGATAGAAAGAATAAAGGGACTGGTAAGTATGACTATATGGAATCATACTTAGGAGGAGCCTATGAAATTGGTTGCGTGTTTCTCATTAAAAAGGCAGTTGATAAAGTCTATACGAGGGGGGCACACATTGATTACAAATGGCATAAGGTCATTCGCACGAAATACAAAAACGGCAATTACAAAAGAACCAATAATGGTGTTGTTACCAGATTGTGGGATCCAAACCTTTATGCTCGAGTCGATCCTTACGATTTATACAGGGTTGCTAAGCAATCACTTCTAGACCCAATTGGCAGCCCAATCAAAGATAATGTTCTAGACCCAGCATTTAATCCCATGAGGGATACTATCTATTGTATTTGGTATGAACATGACAATGGAAGAAGTGGGTCTAGAGGATATACTCATAAATTGGATGTACCTGGTACTTTCTTTAACACGTTCTCTGGAGTACTTGCAGGGGATAAACGAAATGAGCAGGCAGCTGGACCAAAAAAATGGCTGAGCAACACAGGGCTAGGTGAACCAACAGGATCAGGTGGAGATTTTAGGCATTTTATTAAAATAGTACCCTCAGATTGGTCAAATCGAGGATTACCTTCCTTACAGGGCACATATGATTTAGTACGCACACTAGGGCATAATTCGAATGATGAGTATTTTGTTTCTTTTGGGCTTAAATTTGAATAGTTGAAATTAGCCACGGGAATATTTTTTATCATCAATTTTGCTCTTGGAAAGAATGTGGTTGCTCAAACATTACTTTCAGATAGAAACTTTGGGGTAGGTATTCACACCATTAGTAATACCAAACCTCTCATGAATAATGCAGAGAAGAACAGAAATTATTCACTGATTCCAAGCCAAACAGGCAGTTCTCAATTTTCCCCTATTTATTATAAAAAGGGAGGTTTAAGTTTAGGCATCCATGCGCATATGGAGAAAGAGATACGCCCTAAATTTTGGGTTCAAGGAAGAGTCTTTGCAAACTATTCAGGGTATAAAATGCATTACAATACCTTAATCGCAAGACCTACAACCACACCAAATGAACCATGGATATATACAACAGAGGGTGAAACCCTAGCAGGGTTTCAAACACTTAAAGTTCATCATGTTTTCTACGGTGCTGAGTTAGGAATAAGATATAGCCTTTATAGAAAAGATAATTATGATTTTTCTATCACTGGAGGGGTTTCATTCACAGCAGATGCCTATCCTTTGAATCATTTGATTTTTGATACTTCATCTTTTCTTATGGATAGCAAAACCGATAAAGTATTGATTCGATCAAATGCACGACGAAACAACTCGATTCAAGTACAACCCTATATCGGATTTGAATATGATTGCCCTTTGGAGGGACAACAGAGAAGCATTACTATATCATTGAAGTATACACAATTGGATATGGACAAATTCTATTCCCACGAGTTATTCTACTTTACCGCGCACAACCTAAAAAGCGTAAAAAACTTTGAGCCCAATTTTGGAAGAATTGAATTTGGATTAAGCTATAAATGGCATAAATGAAAATAAAGAGATTCTACATATTATTTTTCCTCTTGATTTTTAGTATTCAAGCAAAAGCTAGTGATACCTTAAAGGTTAAACAATCTTATTATTTATACGGGGAATTGAGCCATAGTTTTAGCTCTCATGGTGATGCACGTGATGTCATCAATAATCATTCTCAGGGTAGCAGTAGTTCTCACAGCGGTACCATTTATGAACCCAAACAGGATATCAAGAGTTTAGCGCGGACTTCTGTGGCTCTTGGTTTGAATACTCTTGTAGCAAAAAGTAAAAGCGGTAAAACAGAAGTTTTCTTTGGTCTTGGCTTTCAGTATAGTCTGTATCGCACGGGTGTTGCCTTTTTTAATGACCAAAACACAGCACAGAAAAGAAACGTCATCTTTAATTTACAACAAATAGCATTTCCAATGCAGTTAGAATTTCGTGCAAACCATATTCCTTTTCACCCCAATATTAGCTTTGGTGTGAACATTGCAAAAAATATGACCCCATCATATTCTCTTTCGGGTGACCACCTAGAAAATAGCTTTTACATATCAACTGGATCTTCAACAACGTTTAAAAAGGTATTTCTCTATCCATCAATTAATGTCGGATTAAGCCTTCTTGAAAAAGGGAACCATCATTTGAGGTTCCAGTATAAATACGAGAACCTGAACTTTTTGACTACAGGTACTTATTTGGCAATAACACGCAAAAAAACTGACCTCACAACCCAATCATCATTTACTCCTCATTCACAATTTCACAACATATGCCTAAATTATTCATTTCGTATAAAGTAAGTTCAATACTCGTACTGTTTTTTGTACTAATCGCTTCATGCAAAAAAGAAGCAATACAGTTTACAGAGGAAAGCGGATCATTTACTAAACTTATTGATATGCGCGATATTTTCAATTTACAAAAGGGCAATTACTGGAGCTTTGACTATTTTATTAAAAAAGGTGTAAATGGAGCATCAGTATTTCAAGACACGTGCATTTTTAAAATAGAAGCAGATACGAGAATGATAGCTGATCTCACCTTTTCAGATATCAACCAGTACATGGGCAACAGTACTACACCATTTGAGGAGTTTAAATTCGCCCACACAGAAGGGTTTTATAGGCTCACGTATTTGGATCAAAGCGGTTTTCGTTATCCAATATTATATGCCCTTGCTGACCGAGTACCGCGTTCCCTAGCTTCCACTCTGCGAAGTCCAATAAATCCAGCATTGACATACCAAGTATTTAATGGATGGGAACTAGTGAATGTCTTAGGCAAACAAGAACGATCCATTGTTTGGGGTCGAGATAGCGTTGCTTCAGGATCAACGGTTTCACAACATCGAATTGTTAAAGATCGTTTTTATTTCACTGATAGTATTGGACTTGTTCAGGTTACAAAAACTGTTTTTAGCAAGGAGCAATTTGGCAATCCTGATACCACATTTCATACGTTTAAGTTGAGAGATTTTCATATGAGTTTTCCTTAATGACTCTTTATTAACTCAGCAATTCAAAGCCCCTCAAAGGAAATAACAAGAAATGCCCTTGTACCAAGATTGCTTCTTGTTGTATTCCTTTTGTATCACTGGCTCTTTGTTGCAATAATCACGGACTTAATGGCAGACAAGCCACTATCGCAAAACTTCCATAGGGCTTGTTTTTGGATCCTTGTTAAAACCTAAATTCTAATCAACTTATTTCTTTTTTACCTTTTCTGATTTGCCCAGTAGAACAGACCACTCGATAGCCAGCCAGCTATTATTCTTTTTTTACGTTAAAAATATGTTTGTTATATGGAGCAGGCGTGATTTTTATTTCTAGCTTTCCCCATTCCTTTACTGCTCTCAAATTTCTTTATTTTTCTTTATTTTCTTGGGTCTAATAGATTGCCATTTGAGCAATTTTTGTGCTATATTCGTACTCATTTTGGGGGGCACATAAATATGTCAAATGAGAAAAGCACACTAGGTAATGCACTAACAAAATTAACTAATGTAGAGTTTAAGACTATTTTAGCATATGTGGTTCTTATGGTTGGGATGGGTACATTTGCTTTTGTATTTCTTTTTGAAATAAATGGAATTAAGGAAAAAAGTTTTGCGAATATAAATATAGCTAGAGCATGGTCAATAGGTTCATTCTTGATTGGCATTTTGAATATTGTTGGAATGTTTTTAGTGACATTAGTCTTTGTAATAAGGGTACTATTTAAACCTGAAAAAATACCATCAGATACATATGTTTTGGAAAGACTTTTATCCACTATTCAATTGCCTGTAATAATTAGTGACAAACTAGAGTTAAATATTTTGCTTTCTAATGAAAGTGCAAGACAATTTTATGGTAAGGAATTGATTTATGAAAAACGCACCCATGCCATGTGGTAAGGTGATTTTACAATTTTCATTTTATTTATTTTATTTATGTTTACAGGAATAAATAGTCAAATGAAGTACCAATATTTATTGATTATGCAGCCTTTAAATCTAAAATACACAATAACAACAAGTTAAGGCGATTGCCATTAAATTAGCTGCACGACAAAATGACGCAAATAAATTAAATACGACCAATAATGCTGACGGAATGTCTTATTTTTCTGCTTTAATGAGCATATTAGGGCTTAGAATAATCCCTTTTGTGCTACGAGCAGTTGCAAATAAGCTTAGTTTCAACCGAATAGTTAGAAAGGCAAAAGCCAGTTTACGAAAAAACTCTTTCATTGGATTAGCTACTCGCATCAAACTCGGTAAAACTTGCACAGTACTAAACCCACTGGCAAGCATTACTTGCTCGGCAGATGACTGATTCATATAATTCTCATGTGTGAAATCTCCATTGGCAAAAACAGTAGCCAGTGGTGCATCTAAGTTAGGAGTTCTAAAAATCACCTGACCCTTTTGATTTAAACTCTCCTTCATTTTAGACAAAAAAGCCACGAGCTCTGTTTTGGTGAAATGTTCTATGATATCCATTCCAATGACCACATCACATTGCAATTCATTTTGACTTATATACTCAAAAAAATCTTGGCAATGCACATTGCTCAAGCCCATCTCTTTGGCTAATTCAACTTGTTCTGGACTAACATCAACACCAAAAGCGTTTACATATCCTGCTTCTGCTAAAGCGGCAAGCATACTTCCGCTTCCACAACCCACATCACAAATAATGGCATCTTTAGAAACTCCTTTTAGCAGAGGAAGCACTTCCAATTGAAACTGTTTCTTTTCAATTTGGAACTGTTCTTTTTTATCCCGCCTTGAGGCACGCCCACTTTGTGTGCTATGGTAATTCTGATATAAGGTTTTTCGGTATTCGGTATTCATTAATTAATGATGAATTCTGTTTGTGTACTGCCGGCAAATATTCCAACTCCATTGTTAATATTTGACAATATTTGGGCTGGTTCTTGAAAAATCCCACTGGTTGGTTCATAATTCTCAATGGATTGAAGGTAGTAATAATAATTGCTTTCTAAATTATCCAGTACAATTCTAAATTTTGGATTTTGTCCAGCGAACCCAAAAGGAGCATAGAGCCTAAGAATTTGAGTTTGACCATTAAATAGATCATCTTTTAGCAGTACAAATCCATTGTCGTTTCTTAGCACAGCATTGGCAATGTCTGCATCTACAAAATCTAAACTTGCTTCTTCCCATTGTGCTAGCGAAGTATTCCAAGTATAAAATCCCAAGCGATAAAAATTCCTTACAGCACCCGGATCTCTTAATACTATATCGATTCCTCCCACTGGGAACCCTTGATTATCAATCCCTATGGAGTCTTTAAATGCAGTTCCTGTTAAGTCAATTATTGCAGGCATTTTTAAACTGGAAGTAGCTAATGGATAGCCTGGAGCATCCACAGCAACGGTATAGACTAAACTTGGTTTAAGTTTAAAGCTTGACAAGCTGTAGGACTTAAAGAATAGGTCATACACGAGCTTAGCTGTATCCGTGCCTGTAATTACATAAACTTTTGCATTAGATACAGGTGGAAAGGAGTCTGTCCCATTTATGGGTGAACTCAGTGTAACCTTCACCGCAGGTGAGTTAACATTATCACCAAGCATATTTACAGTTAAGCGTATGGAACCACCAATTCCATCAATAGGCAATGGCTTATCGCAAGAGAAAATAGCACTTGCAATTAGTGATATAGCTAGAATTAATTTAATCTTTCTCATAGAATTAGAATTTTAATTTGTAAAAAGCGCTAGGCAAGAACACGAATGAATACCTACCATTAAAGGTTCGAACAGATTGACCATTGACGGTATTAGTTACCACTTCACCTGCATACATATTGGGTCTTGCATTGGCATTATAAATATGTATTCCCCAGAATTGTTGAACCGCATCCATGCTATAACGCATTGGGTTAATGGCTCTTTCGAAACCAACATCAATTCTAAAATAATTAGGCAAGCGATAGTTATTTCTCTCCTGGTAATCGAATACTTTATTTCCAAATGCATCCAAATAAACCCCAGTTGGTAATGATACAGGGTTTCCTGACATGAATACTAGGCTAAAATTATAAGTCATCCTTTCGCTATGCTTATAAATGGCCTGGGCTGATAGTTTATGCCTTCTATCCCAACGGAAGGGAAACCGTTTGCCAAAATTAATAGTCTCAAATTTTCTAGAACTATTGCTGTATCCATAAGAAGCAACTCCACTAAAGCGGCCATACTTTTTTATCAGCATAATTTCGGCGCCATAGGAAGTTCCTGTTCCTTGTTCTATTATTGATTCCCAAAAATTCTCTTGTGTGTTTTCTACTTGGGCTCCATTTTGTGCACTTACACCGTCAAACCATTTGTAGTAGACATCAGTATTTACTTCTACCCCAGCAGAAACCGGAAAATAATAGCCCAAAGTAGTTTGCCAATTACGCATGGGTCTAAATTTATCGCTACTTCCGATCCATCCGTTTTCAGGCAATACACCTGTCACAGATCCAATTTGATGCATTCCTTGATTGGATGAGCCAAGGCTAAATTTAATGCCATCAGCCTCTCCTACAGCCTGACTGATTAACAATCTAGGCTCTACTCTTATAAAAGTCTTATTCTGCCCTATGAAAGACCATAATCTTCCTCCTAAATTTATGGTAGCCCCAGTATTGGAATGAAACTCAAGCTCTGTATAAAGTGTATTTTCTATGGCATTTTGATTATTAACTTTACCATTTTCCTCTATTCTGGTTGTACCTGAATTATTAACTGAGCTGATCTTTTCAATGGTTGGCACAAATTGGTGCAGTACATGTTCGGTACCAAAACGGAGAATAGATGAATTAGTTAAGGTTTTCTGAAAATCGGACTTAACAATGTAATCGGTAATTGAATTAAACTCATCCAATTCAAATTTTGCTTTTTGTAAACCATTCGTATCTCTTACTTCTCTTTCTAATGAAATGGAATTGGAGTACTTATAACGGCTTAAACCAGCCGTAACTTTAGCCTGCATAGTAGCGCTAATCATTTTAGACCAACTTAACCCTGCTAACGTGTTTTGGTATTGGTAAGCTACTTTAAAATCGTCTATAGTTCTGCTTCCGAAGGAATCTACATAATCATTGGTAGCATTAATCCCATATTTATCTCTTCCATTATATACCCAAGCAGAAACTTGAGTTTTGGCATTTGGTCTATGGGTGATTTTTAAGTTTAAATCATGAAAATTAGCAATTAAAGATTGGTCGGGTGAGGCCGATGAAACAATTAAGTCTAACCAGCTACGTCTTGCCCCTAAACTCATTACCGTTTTACGAGAAGCATCTAAATAACCGTCCATGGTAAGGTTGAAACACAAAGGGTTAAATTCGAAACTCCCTTTGAAGTCTTTGGTACTTCCTTCCAAATAAGAAACATCAAGAACACCTCCACTTCTTCCACCATATCTAGCCGGTGCCACTCCTCTATAAAATTCAAAGTCACGAACCATGCTTTGATTGTAATTACTTAAAAAACCAAACACTCTACCTAAACCATATACCGGTAGACCATCCATCAATTGTAGGTTTTGATCGGTATTTCCCCCTCTTACATAAAGTCCAGCCATTCCGTCAACACCCATCTGAACTCCAGGTAAATTTTGAAGGTACTTGGGTAAATCTTGATTACTTCCAACCCCTTGGTAATTTTTAATTAAAGATTGCCTTCCGCTGGTATGTGAACTTCTATAATCAAAACGTGCATGATAAAAAGCATCCAGTGAATCTATCTCATATTTTCCTAGTGGTTCTAAATAAAAATCCTTTTCTACTGCTCGATAAACCTTTAATAAAATCTTTTTGGTTTTATATCCATCAGCGGTAATCGTAATTTCATGCGTTCCACTCCCTACTGCCAAAGCATAATAAGCACTTGAATTTGTAAATGTACTTAAAGCTGAAAGTGAGTCTGTAACCAGCGCACCTTTCACAACCTCACCATTGGTTTCATCCCAAACATGCCCACTCAATGCAACTACTTGTGCTTGCGCCTTATTTGCAAAAACAACAAAAAGAAGCCATACTACCCTTTTAAGCATATGGGCAAATATAAGACAGACCTTAATCTAAATTGCCATAAGAATGTGCAATCTAAGAATTTTATCCATCAACATTACACTAGCTTTTGCTGTGAATAATCTCAGTGTTCTCTTTACCAAATTGCAGTACATTTGCCATGGATGATTTACAAGCACACTTGCCTGCATTTCAAAGGGCACATTCCATGTGACCCTCATAAGGAAAATGGATACCATTGCGATGGTTGTCCTGTATTTGCCGAAATTGAAAAACGCATTTTAATTATTAAGCTTGGTGCCATTGGCGATGTTATAAGAACAACTCCCCTGGTGACTAAGTACAAAGAACTTTACCCCAATGCTAAGTTTACTTGGATAACCCTTTCTCCAGCTATTTTGCCAAAGAAAGACATCCATGAAATTCTGCCATTAACCATTGAAACTATTTTATATGTGGAGAATACAGAATGGGATATTGCTATAAATTTAGACAAAGAAAAAGAAGCCAGCGCTTTACTTGGTAAAATATCAGCTAAGGAAAAGTTTGGATTCACACTAAAAGATGGAGCAACCATCCCAGTAGATGCTAAAGCCGAGCATAAATACTATACAGGCCTGTTCGACGATGTGAGCAAAGCCAATACCTTAAACTATTGTACTGAAATTTTTGATATCTGTGGATTGAAATACAATGGCGAGAAGTATTTGTTGGACAATCATTCTGACAAAGGCTATGACTGGCCAGGAATTGATAAATCTAAAACAGTGATTGGATTAAATACAGGTTGTGGACCTCGTTGGACTACCCGATTGTGGAGTATTGAAAATTGGGCTGCACTTGCCGAGTTGCTTATTCACCGAGGATATCAAGTAGTACTATTAGGCGGGGAGCAAGAAGACGAAAGAAACAAATCCATTGCAGACTTATCCAATGCAGATTACTTTGGGTATTTCAGTTTAGCACAGTTCATTAATTTGATAGATCAAATGACCTTGGTCGTAACCCAAGTGACCATGGGTATGCATTTAACTTTAGGACTTCAGAAAAAGATTGTTTTAATGAATACAATTTTCAATCCGCATGAGTTTGATTTGTTTGGAAATGGAGAATTGGTTGGACCAGCAAAAGAGTGCAAGTGCTTTTACCGAGGAAGCTGTATAGATGGAGAAAGCTGCATGAGCACCATTCTTCCTCATGGTATATCAGATGCGGTGGAACGTGTTTTGGCAATTTAGATTTAAGGATTTTAAGAATAATTAAGAATCAAGAATAAGTTTTGAAATTATGCAAAATTGTCTAATTTTGCAGCCCTCTAATGGCGCGGTAGCTCAGATGGTTAGAGCACAGGATTCATAACCCTGAGGTCGGCAGTTCGATTCTGCTCTGCGCCACAAATAAATAAAGGCTTTGTGAAAATCACAAGGTCTTTTTCTTTTTCGGGTACAACATAGGTACAACAATTATTGCTTCATCATGTATTTATATGAGTTCATATTAAAACTTTCTTCTACCCTAAGTCGATATACACTCTATGTATTACAGTATAATGTTAGAGTATTAATCCAAACAAAAAGAGATTGTTCCCGTATTATGAAACAACCTCTTTTGTGTAATTTCAAATTAATTTATTGTTTCATCACTTTTGTTCGGTAAACAATATTCTCTTCGTCCGAGAATTCTAAAATGCATAGAGCAAAAGAATTTGTGATATATGCAAACTAAACATTGCGTAATCCTCACCGCGAAACACTTTAACCATAATTTTTGTACCTTTGATAAATGAGACTTTGGTTGCCATTTATTTTGATAATTACGCTTTTCTCAACGTGTAAGAAAAGACCACCGATTTCAGAAAACGGCAGTAAAACCATTCCTGAATATAAATGGAACAGAGTACCTTCCTCTGAAATTTACTTGGGAGATAGGGTTGTTCTTGCTATGAACACCTTTGATTCTTTGTTCTACATTCAAACCGAAAATCTATTTTATGTATTAGACACTAATTTTATCCTGAAAAAGGCTTACGGAAGTGGGCCAAAACACAAAAACGATTTTCTCACTTTTCCAAAAATATCTCAAACTCATACTATCTTTAGTGATAAATTAGCATTTTGGATTAAAGATAACAAATCTCCAGTTAATCAAGCGTATAGCCCATTCCTTCACATATATAGGTATGACCAAAAGGCTGTCGAAATGCTTTATACTGCGGTAAAGGACAATGGCATATTTCAAACCCTGCATGCATCGAGACATACTCCAGATTCTGTTAGCTATCATATAAATACTTATAAAATGCTAGTTCCCTTTACGGCATCCCCACCCGTAGAGCTATTATCTACTTTTGGTATTAATACATACAAAGACTTGAACCCAACTCTTTATGGAATGCACCTGTTTAACGGTGTTAGCTTTTGTTCAATTCAAGGATTCACTTATCGAATTGAAAATGATGTCCTCACCGATACTTTGAAATATGATCTTAGACAAATTGTAGAAAAGGATGGATTGCTCTATGCTACGAGCCAATGGGTAGTCTATCGCAATCCTACAATTCACCGTGGACATGGGTTAGTTGTTTCAAAAGATAAAGGGAAATCATGGTCTTACATTGCAACAGGTTCTAGTTTTGCTCATGGCTATTTAAGGAGCATAAATGACAAATTGTTTATTTTTACTGGAAATTGGGTAGCTCACGTTGACTTGACCTCTGGCCTTGTTAAAAAACTTAATACTGAGAGACTTGATGCTTATATTAGAGATATTGCCAAGGTTGGTTCTAAAATTGCGATTGGAACAGATGCAGGGGTCTATTATATGGATTGGAACAAGTTTCTTAGTTCTTATTAATATTTAGAAATCCTAAATGGATTATTAAAAAAATTGGATGACCTTAATGAAAAACTAATATATTTGGCGTTTAACCAAAAAATGTTTGAACATCCATGTAGATGCTTCCACACGTGATTCACTAAAAGCAAAGAAACAAAAGAATGGCTACATCTGTAATAAATGTAGCCCCTCCAAAGTGTCCAACTAATTGCCTACTTCAAATGTCTATGTAGTCCGTTCTGATTAGTGGTTATGATTAATCAGTATTTTATTGGTAAAACTTCTATACCCCGATTTTACTTGAAGGAAATAAACCCCTCCAGATAAACCTTGGGTTGTGATGTTAATTATTCTAAATTCTCCATTTACCGTTTGTTGCATAACCTCTCTACCGGTCATTTCGAAAAGACTTATTTCAAAATCTTCCAGTTCCTCATTTGATTTAACTAAGACTTGAAAAGCTCCATTGTTAGGGTTTGGAAACACTTTACAATCCAAAACCTTGTTATCCTTTAAAGTACTATCATTTTGCTTGTCAGGTGGGGGTGAAGACCAGATTGTTTTGTTTTTATACTGGGTTGAATTACATAAGTTTCCTATTTGTACTCCGTTTGCATGCATACCAGTTGTAGTCCTATCAAAATGTTCAAAATAATCCCCTGCGAATATGGTTGCCGTTGGGTTGATAACATTTGTAGAATTTATATCTACACTCTTAACCCCATGAACTACTGCACCGTTGCTAATAATTACACCTGAATTAATGATTATATGTTTTGCCACTACATAGCCTGTTATAACATCTCCTGCATTGAATACTTTATACTCTGGGATACCATCAAATACCGTGTGGGGAAATATAGAACCCTCTGGGAAAGTTACGTTGTAATCTTTCATATGAGTAAAGCTCCAAATACGCATTAAAGGAGTTTGAGAAGCATCTATTTGTGCTTGTGTGGGTGTACCATTGAATCTATAGCTTGGGTCAGCCATCCAGTAAGGAAAACTCAAATTTCCAGATATTGCGTTAATACGTACATTTCCATTTCCTGTTTCAACCCCTCCAAAGAATTTAGAAGTAATATCGTAGGTTAACAGATATACAACTGGATCTGCTGTTGGATTATCTTTTCGTTTTAAACGACTGTACATTTTTATGTAAGCTTTTGGTTTTGTGTCTCCATTCCATAATAAAATTGATTGATTTTTAAGCATATTGACAGGAACAAATGGAGTTCTTATTCTTATTAATGCTGAATCCTTCCAATAATTAGGTACATACTCTACTTCCATGCCTGCTTCTTCCAATAATGTAAACCAATCCTCTTTGTTTCTTGGTTGTCTTTTTACAAATGGGAATGAGTACTCTCCATAAGTTGTATAACTGCTATCAAATATTGCCAATGTATCGCTTATTAAAGAAATATGATAGTCAAGAATAATTGAAGCATCCATGCTTGTTAATTCCAATTTTGATGCAGGATTGACAGCGTAAGTTAAGTCCTCTGTTAATTTATAGCTTCTTACTTTCCAATCAGAAGTATAGTCTGGGTCAGAACCATTAAAAGCTGCTTGACTAACCTTATCATTGAACAAGGTTGGTTTAAACAATAATGCAGGAAGGTCTGGAATAGTAAGCTCATCTTTCTCATATTGCTTTACGGTAAGAACATAATTATAAATCCAAGGCGTTCCCCAATCAATATTGTTCTTAGCAATTTTACCCTCAGCTATCCCCGTATTATCATAGTTTCTACCCGAAGCATAAAACTTGTTAAACAGAATTTGAAAATGTGGTTTACTCATCTGAAAACCACTTTCTCTATAATTGAATTTAGGCATGTCAATTAAACTCATTACCCCTAATGTATTGTTGTAGTAAGGTGTAAAAGCATTACTATTAGCATTGCTATAACCTGGTAGGTGAAAATTAAAACCCTGCTCGGGAGTTACATTTGAAATTGTACCAGTTGCCTTTAAATTAACCGCTTGAATCATGGGTGCACGGCTCTCTGCGGCTTTTTGAGTTTCTCCTCCCCCTGCTGTAAAAAAATCGATTAAGGAAAGAGCCGCCCCAACATACGGAAGCCCCTTAGCTATACCCTTAATGGCCTTTGTAGCATTGTCCAATTTATCTACATCCTTAAAACCTAAAAGCACTTGCGTTGCTTTTGGTAATACCTTAAACCGCTCAAACCAAGCTCTCATGCTATCCTCAGGGTAATTTTGAGCTTGTGGGTTATCTAAAACCTCCCTTTTCCACCACTGTTTTATTAGGTAATCCTTTATATATGGATTTGCCTTATCGGTGTATTTCACAATAGCTTGGTTGGTCTTGTCCCATTTATCATAACCTGTTTTAGCCGCTTCGCTAATAGCATCTTTTTGCCTCCATAAATCGCCTATGCTCGAAATAGCAGGTTTACCATCTATTCCTCCAATACCTATATTATTATCAATAATTTGTTCGGTAATTACTCCATTAATATCTAAATTAACAGACAAACTTGATAAACTAAATACATTAACACTAATACGAGATAGTTTTGTTGGCTCGGTACATGTACAGGGGTCATAGTGGGTCGCAATATCTGCATACACCCAATATTCTCTATTCCTTATATAGTGGTTGGGAGCAATAAAGTTGATTCTATTATCAAATTCATCTTGAAGTGGTATTATTGCTGCGGATGTCGAGAATGTAGTTCGTGCCCTTTTCGTGGATACATCATTGAAAAATCCAATTTTGACCTCTGCATTTTGGGCATCGAATTCATCAACAAGAAGAATAAAAGCCCTTAGCCTGCCTGTATATCTGTTGTACAATACAAAATATGGGTCATTAACAGGGTCTGTAACTGTTCCAAATTTTTTAATTAACAACTCCCATCCATCCTCTGGTTGAACATCTACTTCCTTTGGGTCGTTGACATTGTGGAATCTATCGGTGTTATCATTATTACAGCCTCCAGTACCAAATCCTATGCAGTAGTAGGGCAATCTTCGTTCTATAATTTGGACATTGTTTACTGTTGAAGGCAAAACGAATGTTTGAACAGCCGTATCTGTCCAGTTCCAATTATTTTTGTTCGTTGTTCCATTATATTGCCTCCAATCTGTAGTAGGAGTATTTACCACATCCCAACAATTTTGAGCTTGGCTCATTGTTGTACTAAACAACAAGGCCATATAAAATATTTTCTTCAATTTCATTTTCTTCTTTTATCTAATTTTTTTTCCTATGAATTTGTCAGTTATTCTCTTAGTAAGTCCTGTATTATGGTAATGGATAGAATCGGTATGTGTGAAGTTTATCACTATCGAGCTATCGCGTTTATTCATATTGCCTGACCCCCCAATGCCCCAAAGGTTTTGACCTCCAATCGTACCATTATAATTTATCTTCAACACGTAAGGAGTAAATCCATAGTATTGACTAAAATTTCCATCATAAAACTCGAGATTCTCGTAAGGAAGTCCCTTAATTCTACCCAGCCGCTTTATTTCCCCACTGTATTTGAGCCAAAAATTACTCAACGTAACTTCAAAAACATGATTTGGATTACTTTCTTTATATCCTTTGTAAACACCAATAAGAGGCTCTTTTTTGTATTGATTTGTATCTTCCCATTTAAAATATTGGCCTGATTGAGGGTCAGGATATTCCCAGCACTTAAACATTCTTGCAATTGAATCGCTTCCATCATCATTTGGAAAGCATTCAGTGTCAGCAGTCTTTTTTCCAACTAAAGTACATTCCACAAGGGTGTTTTTGGGAAACCCACTACGTATAAATGTTTCATCTGAAAGAACCTCCGAACCCAAATACCATTTATATGATTCTAAACTTTTTTTGCTACTAAAGCGAACATAATCACCTGAATACACATCTTCCACCTCATACCATTTGTCATTAACCTTTACTTCAAACACAAAGTCTGCACTTGTGGCCTCTTTTCCTAAACAGGGGTTGTAGTTCTCACAATCAGGGTTAGAAGCATCCCTACAACACTTCTTACAACTTTGTAGCTGTGAAGACAGCAATAAGGATGTAATAACTAATATGCCTAGATACAGACCTTTCATTACTTATCTAACAAAAAGGCTTCAAGTTTAGTAAGTCTTACTTCTTGTTCTTCTAACTTCTTTTGCTGTTCTTTAATCTGTTCGTTTTGCTTAATGGTATATAAAGTTAACTCCTCTATCTTTTGTTGCTGCAAAGTTTGCATATTGCCCAAATCTTGACCGTTTTCTATTACCTCACTTTCCGAGGGCATATCTGGCAAGTGCTTGTTGTCTTGAATAAAAGAGGCTACGTTTTCTAAACTTGGTAAATTATACTTGTCAGAAAAAACATAATCAGGCCACCACTTAGCATCTAACCTCACTTTAATAGTTCTGATCTCGCCTCTCACTTCAACATTGCCATCATTCCCTATACGTAAGCCACCCTTACTTTTATCTGTACTCCAAGGGGCTATTACTAAACCAGCTCCTAAGTTACTTCCATTATCAACGGCGGCAGCATTCTTACCAAAACCATCGGTAAAAAATAAACCAACATCACCAGCTTGTGAAATGGCATTAAAACTATATTGCCTACAATTTGGCACAACTGATAAATGTCTGGTAAAACTGGCAGAAGCACCATTACCAGCAGTATAAGAATTGCTTTGAGCTTGGGTTGCAAATATTGCAACAGGTGTGCCCCAACCGCCAGTAGCAACAACATCTAAGTTTGTTCTTGGTGTGGCCGATAACCTAAAGGTATAACTGTTACCCGCAGAAAAGCCAGTTACTGTAGTAATAGCAGAATTAGAATCATCAATCAACACCGATGGTCCACCTATTTGGGTCCATACCAAATCTGAAGGAGATTTAAAAAGGCCCCCAGTAGAACCATTCAAGGTCATGGTCTGGTTTGCGCAAATATTTAGATCAATGTCGGAATTTACAGAACAGTTTTGTGCTGAAAGACTGAACGAACCAATAAAAATTAATGTTAATAAGGTAGAAATTTTCTTAAGTAGTATCATATTAATTGTGTAATGCAAAGATGTATCCACCTTCTCAAATCAATGAAAATGAGTCTTTTCACTTATTAACAATAAACTAATATGGCTTATATTAAGTACTAACTAACAGTTGTTTAAGCGCAATCTAAAACACAAAGCCCTTCATGCCGGCTTGCCTTCTAATCGCTGCCGAGATAGCTTCACCTAAAGATAGTTCTTGGTTGAGTATTGGCTTTTTGGTTCTTTCTTCACTCACAAAAGTGTCACGCAAATTGGAGAAGTATTCTATTTTTTTGGTAAAAGAATCTCTTGCCAATTGATTAACCACGATAATTTCTTTTTTCTCACTCTGTGACTTTCCCTTTAGTTGTTCAGGAAGTTGTTCGTCTTTTAATTCCTTTAGAATAGCAGTATCGGTTTGAACTTTAGAAGTTAAATCCCATTTGGCGGTATTCTTTTCGTACACATGCTTTTTCGTCTTATTCTTTACGCGTTCGTAATACGCTTTTTTATTGGCGCTTTTGTTCACAGCATCCCCAGACATTTGCATGGATTTATAGTTGCTTCCACCATTTCCATATCCCCAATAGGTATCATTTAAACTATCGTTGTATTTATCTATGATGTCATCATAAGGACTTGGTACAAAGGCTTGTACTCTATTGGCATTAATCCAAAAATATTCCCCTTTTCCAATTCTAGCTGCATCCGCCCAATGTTGATTTCGACCAGTAGTCTCATCCCCACAATGAATGGTATTGATAAAGATGTTATTTTCATTGGCATTGGTGCAGGCAGTCACATAATTAATAGGACCTTGAGTGAACTCTTCATTTCCAGCTATAAATATTACTTTATAAACAGAGTCAACTGGAAGCCACGTTAGTTCGGCTTGTGCTTTGCTAATTACTTGCCCGCAATATTCTGCACTACCGCTAGTCTTTAGGGAAAATAAAACTTTAGAGATGGTATCTACATCACCGGTAAAGTCAATAAGTTTACGAATGAAGCCATTTTCAGAATTTCTATCAGCCATACCATAAGAATACAGACCAATCTGAATGGAAGAAGGAAATCCATCCTTTTTAGCTTTGGCTACTTCATTTACCACGCCCCACAATTCGGTTTGAGCCTGAGCTATCAATCCTTCCATACTGCCACTTACATCTAATAAAATGCTTAGTTGAATGGTGTTTTTAGGATTGTCCAACTCGGGTTCGGGAGTTTGAGGTGTGAGATTACAAGAAAAGAGAAGGAGTGCAAAAATGATTAAACTTATTTGTTTCATGCTAACTTTATACCTTGCCATAGAAATAAGTAAACGTTTAGGATTAATATTATATTTTAGATTGGGTTTTTAGCCCTGATAGAGCCGATACCGCACAATCCTTACTTGGTTATGGCTAACTTACTGAGTAGGCTGCCTTTTTAGGCAGACCACGCAAGAAGTTTAGCCAGCCAATGATGGTTTGTGCAGTAAAGGTGAAAGCAGGATTAGCTCCATAAAAGATATTTAAACTAACTTTGTGCAAGCATAGATGAATCCCAATTTAGATCCAGAAAAAGAGAATTTAGACCTAGGAGAAACCGAGGTTGAGAAAGTGCTGAGGCCGCAATCTTTCGATGACTTTTCGGGGCAACCTCAAATTTTGGAAAATCTATTAATATTTGTTGAAGCTGCCAATCAAAGAGGAGAAGCACTAGATCATGTTTTGCTCCATGGCCCTCCAGGATTAGGAAAAACCACGCTTAGCCATATTATTGCCAATGAACTAGACTCAGCTATGAAAGTAAGTAGTGGCCCTGTATTAGAAAAACCAGGCGATTTAGCTGGCTTACTTACCAATTTGGATGAAGGCGATGTGCTTTTTATTGATGAGATACACCGTTTAAGTCCTGTAGTTGAGGAATATTTGTACAGCGCCATGGAGGATTACACCATTGATATAATGATTGATAGTGGACCAAGCGCCAGAAGTGTTCAAATAAATATTAACCCTTTTACCTTGGTAGGAGCAACGACTAGAAGTGGTTTACTAACTGCACCTTTGCGTGCACGATTTGGTATAAACTTTAGACTAGAATATTATAAAGCTGAGGTATTGAGCAAAATCTTATTGCGCAGTGCCGATATTTTGCATACCCCAATAAAAGAAGAAGCTGCATATGAAATTGCAAGAAGGAGCCGAGGAACTCCAAGGATTGCAAATGCCTTACTACGTAGAACACGTGATTTTGCTCAAATTAAAGGGGATGGAACCATCACAGTTGCTATTGCTAAGACCGCATTAAAAGCTTTGAATGTAGATGAACATGGCTTGGACGAAATGGACAATAGAATATTAACTACTATAATCGATAAGTTTAAAGGAGGCCCAGTTGGACTAAACACCATAGCCACTGCAGTAGGTGAGGATTCCGGTACCATTGAAGAAGTATATGAACCTTTCTTAATACAAGAAGGTTACTTGATGCGAACTACGCGAGGAAGAGAAGTTACAGAGGCTGCTTACAAACACCTTGGTAAAAAAGTTGCAGGTAAAACCCCTGGACTATTTGAATAGTTTCTTTTAATAAAATCGCTTTACAAAAGGGGAAATTGGCTTTTTTAATACAAGCCCTAGAACATGCAACCAAATCATAACAGCGATTGGAAACAAAACAAAACTGAGTTTATTTAAATCCCAAGCTTCGGCAAAGAGCCCATGAATGATACGTTCAAAAGCACGGGTTAAACCACAGCCAAAACATTCAATACTTAAGAACCGTTTGGAAGGGCAAATAATAACACCTCCATCAAAATAACGAATGGGCAATACCCAAATCACCAAGGGTGATATGAGGATTGCCCATTGTACTATTTTATTTAATATTTTAACTATGATCCTAAAACCACAATAAGCGCATGGATTAACCCAGGTATGAAAAACAATAGGGTAAAAATTAAGTTTAACCAGAATACTCCATTAATCTCTCCTTGGTGTAAAAACACAGCCAAAGGTGGAATAAATAATGCGATAATAACTAGCAACAATGTGTTTGTACCAGCCTTAGAAGATGATTTTGCTTTTCTCTCCAGTTTTCTTTTGGCTTTCTTAAAAACTAATTTTTTAATTCCTTTTAGTTCCTTTTGTTCTACTTGACTTACCGGAGCTTCTGTAACTTTAGGAGAAGCATAAGTTTTTTCACGTACCTGAACTGTTTTAGTTAAATCTCTTTTTGAGTTTAATTGTGGAGCAATGGTATTAGCAACATCTAGTTCGGCACTTGCAGTTGCATTTAATTGTAGTGATTGAACATTCGCAATACGTTCGTTGGTCTTTTTAACCTCACGTTGTGCTTTGGCCAAGCGACCTGCGGCTTCTGCTTTTTTATCTTGTTTGTTAAAAAGGCTAATGTTATACCCTGACGAGTATCTTTTCTTAGCAATGTTCATATTCCCAGCACATGATGCTAAAAATAGTACTAGTGTGAAAATTGATGTGATTTTAAATAGTTTCATAATATGAGGTGAATTTAAATATGTATTCTTACAAATTCAAATAAACATATATTAAATTTAAGTTTATTTCTATTGTCCTGGTTCTTTTGCTTAATGTATTTCGGCATTCATTTAATAATGAATCCAATTCCATTGCATATTCCCTTTGTTTGTCATTTCCAAACTAGGTAGTGGTAAGCGAATATAATCGGTTAATTTATATAAAACATTAATCACTTTGTGCTTGCTATGCAAGTGAGACAATGAAACAGATGGACTGATATAAAACTGCCTATACCTTTGAATATGGCTCAAATCTTGAGTAACTCCTTGTTGGTCTTGGAAAATATTATTTAGTCCTCCTACCATTCCTTGAGCACCATAGCCCAATGAAAAGCCTAACCATTTTGGCCCTTTAACTTTGAAATCAAACAGGTTTGGTTGAAAGTTCAACCAATAGGTTTGCGCATTATAGTCTTTTAATAAACGTTGAGGAAGATTAGCTCCAAGCACGTTGGGCCTTTTTGATGCTAAATTAGAAAGAGAGACGGAAAACTTAATGGGAATTTTAACCTTACCCCAAATTCTTCTCTGGCTCCAAGACCACATAGAACCAAACACATTTGCACCTAAATCTCCAGTGCTAGCTCCCCAACGGCTACTTCTTCCATCAAAATATTCAATTGCAGTTTGAAAGACTAATGAAGAAGCTAAACCAAGGTTTGCAGCTTGTTTGCTGTTGTAACCATTATTCTCATAAAAAGTACTCGTTGCTTCCGAAAGGATAAAGGAACTCCAAGCATGGCCAGCTTTATCCATCTGAAGCCATTGCTTATTGTCATTAAAGAAATGAAATTTAGATTGGTCGGCTTTACTATACCAAGTGCTATATAATATAGCATGCGTTCCTACACCAAAAACAGAAACGGCAAGTAGGCTATTTGTTCTTTTTCTTTTTACGGTTTTAAGGGAGTCATTAACAAAAACAGAATCTTGCACCTGCACTTGAGCAGATGAAATACCTAAATAAAATAGGCTAAGCCAAAATGCTATTTTTGGTTTCATCCAATATTTTAAAAGCTTCTTCACTATTTGCTGCCTCTGCATATACGCGTAATACTGGTTCGGTACCACTTGGACGAATCATTACCCAAGAACCTGTGTTTAGCCTAAATTTAAAACCATCTGTGTCTTCTGTACTAACTATAGTGTATGATCCAAAGGATGTAAAACCACCCGTTTTAGCTTGCTCAATTATAGCAATCTTCTTAGCTTCATCTAAATGCAAGTCATAACGTTCAACGGCAAATGAACCCGTAATTTTATAGACATCTTCAATTAGCTCTCTAACTGTTTTGCCCATTTTTAGGCAATATTCCATTAGAGCTAAACCCATCCAAATACCATCCCTTTCTGGGATATGTCCTTTTATTGCTATTCCACCACTTTCTTCAGCTCCTACTAAAACATCATCGGTAACCATGTGACTGCAGATGTATTTAAAACCAATTTTAGTTGTTATTGTATCCAATCCCATTTGTTCGGCAAGCACTTGAACTTTATCACTTACACTAAATGATTTTACTACTTTACCAGAAAACCCTTTATCCAAAACTAGGTATTGCATGAGTAAAAGAATTAAATGATGACTATCTACAAAATTACCTTCTCCATCAAAGAAACCAATTCTATCGGCATCGCCATCCGTAGCCAGACCACATAGATAATCTCCACTCTGAATTGCCAAAGAAATCTCTTCTAAATTCTTTGCTATTGGTTCTGGAGCTGTTCCATTAAAACTTGGATTAAAATCTCCATGTAAAACAGTAGCCTCTGGAATTAATCTTCTAAATATATCTTGGCCAGCACCAAACATGGCATCATAAATGAATTTATCACCATTGGCTCTTAGTAGGTTTAGATCAAACGTAGCTGCGGCTTTTCCATAATAAAGATCCTCAAATGAGCTCAAACTAATTTTACCCGAGGCTTTTGCATCTTCAAAAGATACTGTTAAGTTTACTGATTCAGGAATCAAAGCTTCAATTGCAGAAACATCCGCAGGTAAAACTGGCCCACCAAAGGGTGCTTTTAATTTAAATCCATTATAGGAAGCTGGGTTATGACTTGCCGTTAGAACAATACCTAGGCCTGCATCAAATTCCTTTGCTGCCATTGAAACCATTGGAGTAGAGACAAATTTATCTGCCATAATTACTTCAATACCAAAGTCCACAAATACTTCAGCTGCGGTTCTAGCGAACAAATCTCCACCAAAACGACAATCATGACCAAGAACAATCTTCTTATTGGCTCCCGTATTTAATATCCACTGTGCTGTGCCGGCAGTTACTCTTCTTACATTTTCAACGGTATAGTCTTTGGCAATAATCTCTCGCCAACCGTCTGTACCAAATTTAATCGTATACATTTAATTACTTCTTCTTTCGATAGGATTCAACAAAGTAGGTTAATCTACTCCAATCATAGGTTTTAATTCCTTGTAAATACCAATCTGATTCAACTTCTGGAATCAAAACACTATTTAATTGCAACAAGGTGTATTTAAATTTCTTTTCCCTAAGTACATCCTCAATTCCCTTAAAATTAAAAATGACATTCCACGTTTGTAGGGTTTCAATATTAACTGGATTTAAAGGTTTATTGTTTACATATATGAGCAGTTCTTGAACAGCTGTGTTCAATGCACCATTGCCAAGTTTTGTGTAATTCTCAACTACTTCTAATCGAGTGATAGCAACATCCCCTTTTAAATCTTTGTAATCGAAGTGCCTATTACCACCAATATTTAAGAGCACTTCTTTATTCTCATTCATAAACGAAGCGATGTTCGTATAAATAATATTACCTATTTCATTTGGCTCACTTATTCTTTGTTCAATGAGGTATTTTACTTTCTTATTTCTTGGATAGCTAGTAAGTGCTGCTAATTCCTTTTTACCATTAAAGGCATAATTTCTGCATTGAATACTTTTATAAGGTTTAGATTTAAAGTCTTTTTTACCCAGTTGAATAAGGTTGTAGCTATACCTTCTAGAATACATAGCCTCGGTAATACTCATTCCAGCATTTCCATTTTCATTCATGTAAACCTGTACCTGACTAAAAAATGGCCATGCCTCTTTTAAATCTACATACCCTAAACTAACATTCTCCCCTGTTCTTGATTTTCCAACAAATGAAATTCCAACTATCGTAAATGTAGTTTTCCTGCGATTACTTGTCCAGTATTCATGGAAAAACACATCCTTTATTTTTTCAAAGGATACCTCGTTACTCATTTCAATAGCTCTTAATGAGGACACAGAAATTTTGCTTTCCTTTTTTGGTGAAAGGTATAAACCTACTTTCTTTTGGAGTACTAATTGTAAGGTGGCATCAAGAATTTCTTTACCAATATTAAAACCATTGGTATCCAATTGTTTGTTTTTATCAATATGGATAATGGCTGGTCTATCGGTATAGGCAAAACTAGTTTGAAGGCAGATTAAGGTTAATATGGTTATAAGAATTTTTTTCATTGGTTTATTCGAAGGCATTCTCACCCGTGATTTCCATTCCTAAAATAAGTAAATGAATATCATGAGTTCCTTCATAGGTAATCACACTTTCTAAATTAGCGGCATGTCGCATTTGAGGATATTCACCAGTAATTCCCATTCCTCCTAAAATCTGACGACTTTCACGAGCAATATTAATCGCTATTTCTACATTGTTCCGCTTAGCCATACTTATTTGTGCTGGTGTTGCTTTTCCAGCATCCATTAGCTGACCTAAACGCCAGGCTAATAATTGACCTTTTGTAATCTCAGTGATCATCTCGGCCAATTTCTTTTGTTGCAATTGAAATCCACCAATGGGTCTACCGAATTGTTCTCTTTGCTTTGAATATTTTAAGGCAACATCGTAGCAATCCATTGCAGCGCCTAAAGCACCCCAACTAATTCCATAGCGCGCACTATTTAAACAGGTTAATGGACCTTTTAAACCTGTAACATTTGGAAGAATATTTGACTTTGGAATTCGAACATTGTCAAAAACCAATTCGCCTGTGCAACTCGCACGCAAACTCCATTTTCCATGAGTTTCTGGAGTGGTAAACCCTTCCATTCCTCGTTCTACTATTACGCCTCTTACTTTACCTTCTGGATCCTTTGCCCAAACAACGGCAACGTCTGCGAAAGGTGCATTGCTAATCCACATTTTTGCACCGTTTAAAATAATATCATCGCCATCTTCAGTATATTTAGTAGTCATACTTCCAGGGTCACTTCCATGATCTGGCTCTGTTAAACCAAAACAACCCAACATTTCTCCACTAGCCAGTTTTGGTAAAAACTTACGCTTTTGTTCTTCGCTTCCAAACTTATAGATAGGATACATCACCAAACTTCCTTGAACAGAAGCTGTACTTCTTACCCCAGAATCGCAGCGTTCTAATTCCTGCATAATGATTCCATAAGTGGTGTAATCCATTCCTCCGCAGCCATATTCTTCCGGCAATTGCGGACCGAATGCACCAACATTTGCTAAATCCTTTACTATATGCTCTGGAAATTCAGCTCTCTGTGCATAGTACTCTATGATTGGAGATAAATCACGTTTCACATAATCACGAACAGAATTACGGATAAGCTTTTGCTCTTCCGTCAATAGGTCGTCAATCCCATAAAAGTCAGGGGCTATATATTGATCTTTTCCGCGATTGGCGGCGTATAATTCTTCCAGAGTTTTTTCGGCTTCCATCTTAAAGGGTGCAAATCTACTCCATTAGGTAAGAGGTACATAATACGAAGCAAATTATTTGCATATTAATATATTTAACAGTACATTCGTCTAACCTAAAACTAATGTACTATGAAATATACATATTTATTATGCTTGCTAGCTTGTATTCTGATAAGTTACAATTTAAGCTCTCAAACGGAAAACACTATTCTTGATCCATCCAATCAAAAAATTCAACCTAAGATTCGAGTTCACGATGATGAAGGATTTATTTGGTGGAAATGTGATTCTTTAAAAAAGGATAGTTTATTTACAGAACTAAAACCTTGGACAGGATTGGGTGCAGATGATGAAATGGATTCTATTGCAACTTGGGAAGATTCAATTACTTTGTTGGTGCATCAGAAATACCAACAGAATTATAAGGGTTTAAAACTTGAAAATGTTATTTATTGCACCCATTCAATGAATGATTTTATTTTGCAGTCCAATGGTTATATCTGCGAAGGAATGAATCAATCTAACATCCCCCTATTAACTGAAAACCAAGCATTCCTAGATGTTATGACATATTACGGAACTGGTACCACATTTGCTTGGCAAGTTGATTCAATAGAAAATACATTGAAAGAAGATAGTTTAGCAGAAGATACAACCTACCTTCCTCAAGGTGAACTTCTATGGGCATATATAAACAGTGAGTTGGCCATCAGTCCATCAGATTTTACCCTTGCTTATAAGTTTAGAATTTGGGCGTTAAACCCGGATATTCAAGAGTACATTTATATAGATGCGAATAATGGAGCTATAATCAAAACTGAAACTTTTAATAAACACGGAACATTTAACCATTCCTACTACGGGACGAAGTCTATTGACACAAGATGGTATGGAGGATTTAAACAAAAATACTTCCTAAAAACAGATGATCATGGAAGGAATATTACCACCAAAGAATTCAAAGATCAAGGCAAGTGGGCATGGAGACATCTACCTGATGACAAAGATGACAATTGGGGTACAGATAACAATCACGCCACCTTATCACATTGGGCAGTTCAAAACTCCTGGGACTTTTGGTCGAATATTTATAAAAGGCATGGCGTGGACAATAATTGGAGACCTTTAAAAGTTATAGCAGATCATCGTGATGCCAATATGCAACCTATATTCAATGCAGGATACAAGATTCAATCTGGCGGCGCAGACCACCTATATTTTGGGTCATTTGATTTGGGACCAGCAGCTTCAATAGATAATGCGGGACATGAATACACACATGGTGTTGTGAATTACACAGCAAAGTTACCATATGAATTCGAGCAAGGAGCATTAGATGAGAGTTACGCAGATATATTTGGTTTTATGACTGAACGTTTTGTATTGGGCTCAGGAAATTGGAATTGGGATATTGGTGAAAAGGCTACCAATTTAGCGCAAAGAAGCCTATCAAACCCAAAATCCAAAACACCTTTTGATCCAGGGTCTTGTTTACCTTCTGACTACCCAACTTACTATGAAGAACTAAACTCTTGGGCTTTTGTACCATTTGGATGTGATTATGGAGGAGTTCATCATAATAGTTCTGTTCAAAATTTTTGCTTTCATTTACTTAGTGTGGGAGGCTCCCAGTTAGGGTTAACAGTTTCGGGAATCGGGATTGATAAAGCTGCAAACATTGCACAATATGCCTTAACAAATGGCAATGTGGTTAGTCTTTCAAATTTTCATAATAACCGTGCAGCTTGGGTCAATGCGGCTGCCACATTATATGGTTATTGTTCCTTTGAACATAAGCAAACCTGCCTAGCATGGGCTGCCTGTAATGTTGGAAGCCCTTGCAATTGCGACATCTATGTAACAGATGATATTTGCTGGGCAAATAGATTTAGACATCTCATTGACGAACCAGCAAAAATTATAGATTTAAAAAAGAATATTGGTGTTTATCCCAATCCTGCAAATGAAATACTAAACATTAATTTTAATGAATTAGTGCTTAAAGAATATAACCTCTTTTCTAGACTTTCAATTCATTCAATCTTGGGCAAAGAAATTTACAGCCAGAGGGTTTCGAATAAAATTGAAACAATTAATATAAAAAGTTTAACTCCCGGTGTTTATGTATTAAAAGTGAGTGGGGTTAAAGACTTTATTTCTTATAGATTTATTAAAAATTAATGTTCAAGGTTACTTTTATACTAGTACTGTTACTTCACCAATTCTTAACATTAGATGGTGCTGTTGAAGCTGACACATCAAATAATTCTACTAAGAGACCACAAATTGGTTTTCATTTAGGGTATAATACCATTGTATTTGCTAAAGCAAGCAATAGAACAATGCCAATAAACCTACGAGAACCTAATTGTTTCAACTTAGATTTTACTTCTAAAGGAGGTTTTAGATATTCTTTAGAATATTTAAACTTTTATAATGATTATAATGTTATTCCCATCAAGGACCTTAAAAAAGGAGATGTTTTATTTAAACATTTGGATATGTTCAATTTTAGTTTTGGCAAACGTATTTATTCAGCTCGGGCAAAACAGATTGATGTTCACTTCACACCCTATATTCTGGCTAACTGGATATCAAATGGCTACGAAAGAGTCATTTTAGGTTTCCGCACAGAACCTTGGGGCAGCAGCCCTGTATCAAGCAATATCTCATATCAAAGTTTTGGTTTGGGTTTCGGGGGTAAAACTGAACTAGTTTTTAGAAACAGAGTTTCGGTGGGCATTGATTTTCGATTTGCAAATTCTTTAATTACTAAAAGAAAAATTAGTCCCAACTTACGGGACTCAGAAAAAGTTGTTCTGAATAATCATAAATTAAGTAAATCCCTACTTGTAAATTCTATAACTCTAGGATATAGATTCAATTTATAATACAAGTCTCTCTGCGAGAGTTCCAATTTTATCATTTGGAAAACCAAAGATGAGAAAGCATCTAATAAAAGTACCCTTTTAAATGCAAGATTGTTTGCTGTGATATTTAGCAAATCTTCACTGTAAATAAACTTAGTTCCTTTATTGTTAATTTAGCACAGCGACTTCATTATTAATTATTCATTGCACGAAGTGCCCTATTTCTTCTCAATAAACGCAAAACACAATTTAATATCACCATAATCATATCGACCTTTAAAGGCATTATAGATTAGTTTTGAATTGATTCTGCCATCTTTGCTATAGTCTTCTTCTTTGGCTTTGCTTTTAATCTCAGCATACTTAGCTGAAATATCCGAGAAGGTTTTACCAGAAGGTTTATACGCCGAAATATCCACATCCTTATAATCATCTGCTATTCGCAATACATGACCTTGAATGGTTGTAATCGCCATACCTCTTTCTTCCACAATCTCTTCCAAGGTTTTGCCTTCTTTCATCAAAGCAATCGTTTGCTCAAATGTATTAATCTTTTTCTCTTTGCCTTTAACCTTGGCTTTGTGCTTTTTTAATGCCTTAACATCTGTAGTTCCTCCACTTAGAAGAATATGGCGTTCAAATTTCTTTTGCAATTCAGATTGATCTAATTGCTCATTCTCCAAACTTAATTCGGCAAAACGCAGATCTGCTTTACTGGCTAAGGAATCAACTTTTAGAGCTGTTTGATTTATGCCTAAGAGTTTCAAGCCATTCAAATGTTGCAATCGGGATAAGGCCACATAGCCCTGCCCTGCTTCAAAACTTTTGGATAAGTCTATTTCTGCGGCCTCTAATGTCATCCCTTGACTTTTATGAACGGTAATGGCCCATGCTAATCTCAATGGCACTTGTTCAAAACTCACTATGGCAGTTCCTGTTTCATTATTTATGGACCATTTCTCTGGTTCGGCTATTATCTTTTTCTTATTCGACAATTGAACTAAAGGCCATTTAACCCCTTCTTCGTCTGGAACAAAATCCAAAATGCGTCCAAGGCTTCCATTCATTACACCCAAATCGTGGTTGTTTTTTAGAAACATCACCTTTGCTCCTACTTTTAATTTAAGATTATCTTTAACAATTAAAGACTTCTCAAACACTTCCATCAATTTGGTATTTCCTTTTTTGGTTGCTTTATAAAGACGCGTTACATTTTCTACTTTGGCTAGCTCCTCTTCATTTAACCGATCCACATCGGCATTATGACTAAACAGCTTGGTTGGTTCAATTTCATGTTTGTTAGTAGACGTGCTTTTTAACTTTTCAATGCTTTCCTCTTTTACGGCCCCTTTTCTTATTTCATCTAGAATCTCATTTAAATCATTGTCTGATTGACGAAATTGTTCGGTTAAATAACAAACCGTAGGCCTAGCTTCTAGCCAGGCTTGACTCATAAATGCGAACTTATCTCTGCTTGCTTCTTGTGTTCGTGTAACAGGAGGCAACTGAAAAAAATCTCCTGCAAAAACCACCTGCATTCCACCAAAAGCTTTCTGATTTTTTTTCAAGCCTTTCAAGACCGCATTAATCATATCCAATTGATTTTTGTGCAACATGGATATTTCATCAATGATTAGAATTTCAGTATTCTGAATTCCTTTTATTAAATATTTCTTAGTTTTTAGATTCTCAATGTCCTTTGGACTGATGGCATTTTTAATTCCAATTCCACTCCAACTGTGAATAGTAATTCCATTCATATGTGTTGCTGCAATTCCTGTAGAGGCGGTAATTGCGACTGGAACTTTATGTTCCTTTAGCCATTTTATATAGGCATTTAAGGTGTAGGTTTTTCCGGCTCCTGCGCTACCGGTAAGAAATGCATTCTGACCAGATTTTAAAATTTCTAAGGCTTTTTCTTGTTTCATTGGGTGTATTTTAGATTAGGGTTAGGGCAAAGCTACACTATCAATTGACAATTTTACAATTGACAATTGACAATGAAATCCTTAAATCTACCTTACCAAATAAAATCAAAAAGCGTCCTTACCTTTGCACGCAATGATGCACATTGGACTGGAAGGAATTAAACTTCATGCAAAAACGGCTTACTTTGATTGGGAACGAAAGCTCGGTGTAAATCTTATTGTAGATGTACGAATTCAATTAGAATCTACTCCAAGCAACCTTGCCGAATCTGTTGACTATGTTGAAGTCCATCGAATCTTAAAAGAAGAATCCAAGAAAGAATATCAGTTGTTAGAAGAACTAGCACAAGTAGTTGTGAAACGTGTTTTGGATGAAGAGAGTAGTGCTAAAAAAGTAGAAATTAAGATTAGGAAACCATTTTTACCTATTGCAAATTATCAAGGAAATGGCTCTGTAATTGAGTACACTGAGAGTCGATAAATTCGGGTAAAAAAGACTTGTATTTTTATTGCCAAATTTGCTTTTTATTTTATAATAGAAGTCTTACTTTTGCACCCTCATTAACAGAAAAATTATAGATAATGTCCAGTAAAGGAAAAATCTCCCAAATCATTGGTCCAGTTGTGGATGTAAGTTTCGAAGAAGCTCTTCCAAAAATTTTCAACTCGCTTACTTTAACACGCCCAGACGGGAACATAGTGGTATTGGAAGTGCAACAACATTTAGGTGAAGGTATTGTTCGTACTGTAGCAATGGATTCTTCTGAAGGTTTACAACGTGGCATGGAAGTTACCGATACCGGTAGCCCAATTAAAATGCCAGTTGGCGATGCAATTCGTGGACGTTTGATGAACGTTGTTGGAGACACTATTGATGGAATGAAAGAGTTGAGTAAAGAAGGTGGAAGATCTATTCACCAACCTGCTCCAACTTTTGAAAACTTAAGTACAAGTGCTGAACCTTTGTACACCGGAATTAAAGTAATTGACCTTTTAGAGCCCTATGCTAAAGGAGGAAAGATTGGTTTATTTGGTGGTGCAGGTGTTGGCAAAACGGTACTTATTCAAGAATTGATTAATAACATTGCCAAAGCATATAGCGGAGTTTCTGTTTTTGCTGGAGTAGGTGAAAGAACTCGCGAGGGCAATGATTTATTGCGTGAGATGATTGAATCTGGCGTAATTAAATATGGTAAAGAATTCGTTAAAAGCATGGAAGAAGGCGGATGGGATTTGAGCAAGGTTGATTATGATGAATTAAAGAATAGTCAAGCAACATTGGTTTTCGGTCAAATGAACGAACCACCAGGTGCTCGTGCTCGTGTGGCTTTGAGTGGTTTGGCAATTGCTGAATACTTCCGTGATGGAGATGGCGAAGGACAAGGAAAAGACATTCTTTTCTTTATTGATAATATTTTCCGTTTTACACAAGCTGGTTCTGAGGTATCTGCACTACTTGGTCGTATGCCAAGTGCGGTAGGTTACCAACCAACACTAGCTACAGAAATGGGAGCAATGCAAGAACGTATTACATCTACAACTAGAGGTTCTATTACTTCAGTTCAAGCGGTTTATGTTCCTGCCGATGATTTAACGGATCCAGCACCAGCAACAACATTTGCTCACTTGGATGCAACTACGGTATTGAACAGAAAAATTGCTGAGTTAGGAATCTATCCAGCGGTAGATCCATTGGATTCTACTAGTCGTATTCTTTCTCCAGATGTATTAGGTAAGGAACACTACGGTTGTGCGCAAGCAGTAAAAGAATTATTACAACGTTACAAAGAGCTTCAAGATATTATTGCTATCTTGGGTATGGATGAATTGAGTGAAGAAGATAAATTGATTGTTCACCGTGCAAGACGAGTACAACGTTTCTTATCTCAACCATTCTTTGTTGCAGAACAGTTTACAGGCTTACCTGGAACATTGGTTGATATTAAAGATACCATTAAGGGCTTTACTATGATCATGAATGGTGAAGTAGATGAGTATCCAGAAGGTGCATTTAACCTTGTTGGAACCATTGAAGAAGCTATTGAAAAAGGTAAAAAGATGCTTGCTGAAGTAAGTTAAACGATGCAAGTAGAAATTTTAACACCAGACGAAACCTTATTTGCAGGTGAAACCGAATTGGTTTCTTTGCCAGGAGCAAATGGAAGTTTTCAAATACTAAACGGTCACGCACCATTAATTGCTAACCTTGCAAAAGGTGAAGTAAGAATTGGTGAAGGCAAATCTTCTCAAGCATTTGATGTAAAGGGCGGATTGGTTGAAGTATTGAAGAACAAAGTGGTTGTTTTGGTTTAGATATTTTAGAATTTAAGATTGAGTCCGATTAGCTTTAGCTAATCGGACTTTTTTTAGTAGAATATTTTTGGCGAAACTTGTACTGCGAAAGGTCTATTTTCATATTTTCATTTATGTTAATATCAGTTATCCGCATCTCACCTTTTTCTCCTTTGATTGGGTTGATAATTAATAAAGGATAACCAAAACCAATTTTAGTAGTACTATTACTACCAATTTCTAAGGCTTCAATTGTTTTAGACTTATTATAACCAGGCCATAGAGGGTCCACAGATATCCAATAGTTTGTATTATGTCCATCTATCGTTTGAATATATTCTTCACATAAGTATCCTTGCATGGTTTGCGTGTCACCAGTTAAAATAAGTTTTGACAACTCATGATTAGGTAGTTCATTCCATTGTTTATCACAGCTTCCAGATGAGTCAATTGAACTTAAGGATATGCTAATAGAATCCTTAACTAGATTAATAACTATTATATTATGCTTGGCTGAAGGAATATCTCGAATTGCAAATGTTTCAAATCGTTGTTCAAGTGCAAACATCTCTTCCTTAAAGTTATAATAGCAGGTATAAGTGCTTGATCTTTTCGTTCCATTTCCACCTCTGTCATCCCAACCATGAATCTTGAATCTCAGATCAAACTCAAAAACCCTATTTCGATTTAAATAACAAGAACTTAAAGTATCAGGACTAGTACCCTTCCAATCCATTACAACCTCAACAGCTTTCACTGCATCGGCAATAACCCTTTCTACTTCAATATCTATGGAGTCCTTTCCTTCAGCATTTGGTTCTATTTGTGAGAATAGAACTGAAGTTAAAAAGGAGCACAGTAGGAAAACTATTGTTTTAATACTGCAAAGATACTTTATCTAAACCTCAACAAGGTTCTTAAACCTTGTTGAGGTTAGAACATGAGCATTTTGCTAAGTCAAGAGGCTTAACGATATTCGTACATATTATTCTAGAACAAAACCAGTAATGAAAGAAACAGCCATTCAATTTGGACAATCCTTAGATCAGGATAAATTCGAAATCACTAAGACTCTATTAAATGCAAAATGCGAGTACTTCATTGAAAGTCAGGTTCTAATGGGACCTGAGGCCATCTGCAATTCATACAAACAGAACATGATTGCTGGAAGGAAGAAATTTGATGTATTAGAATGGGGTAAAAGTAGAATTGAAGATTTGGGAGACTCAGAATTCTATGTACACTTTACAGATTATCTGACTCATAAGGGGAAAAAGCATACGCATAAATGCAAACAAAAGTTAAGCATTGATGAGCATCATAAAATTTACAAAATAGAACATATAAATAATCCCATAGAACAGAACAATCTTAAAGGGTTTTATAAATCAGTTGGTATAGAATAATTGTTCGGATAAATAAAAAATGACAAAAACAGCATTAATAACAGGCGCAAGCGGTGGAATAGGAAAAGAACTCGCCTATATCCATGCAGAAAAAGGAGGCGATTTAATTATTGTTGCCAGAAGCAAGGATAAATTAGAAGACTTTAAAAAAGTACTTGAATTTAACCATAAAGTAGAAGTAAAAGTTATCGTAAAGGACTTAAGTCTGCCCAATGCAGCGAAAGAAGTTTATGACGAAGTAAAAAAAGAAAACATTCAAGTTGACTACTTAATCAATAATGCTGGATTTGGGTTAGTAGGTGAATTTTACAAACTTCCATTGGCTCGGCAGCAACAAATGATAGCCCTTAATATGACATCTCTGACTGAGATGACTCATCTTTTTTTAGCCGATTTTACCAAACGAAATGCTGGGAAAATATTAAATGTATCATCTACGGCTAGCTTAATGCCAGGCCCATTGCAAGCAGTTTACTTTGCCTCAAAGGCTTATGTAACTTCATTTAGTAATGCTATAGCTGGGGAATTGTTCGATACCAACATTACCGTTACCAATCTAATGCCCGGTGCTACTGAAACTGGATTTGGTGCAATTTCTGGCATGGATAAAACTCAAATAAAGGTGCTGGAAATGCAAGAAAGGTGGCAGAAGATGGATATGATGGAATGATCTCTGGAAAACTGGACGTGATATCTGGCTTAGGCTTTATGCAAAAAGTGATGATGGCATTTATTCCAATTCTACCGAAGAGAATGATGCTTAAGCAAATTAAAAAGATGCAAACGAAGAAGTAAATACGTATAATTGTTAGAATATGAGAGTTTTACTTGGTTTAACATTTCTTACTATTAGTTTAGCTCTAATAAATTGTGAGGGAATGCGCCATGCAGAAGGCATAGCAGTAGACAAAGTAAGCAACCTGCCTCTTGATAGTGTTCTCTGCAATGTTCTAAGTGGAAATCAGAAAGCCTTAACTGATTCAACTGGAACTTTTGATGTTTCCAATAGATTAAGCGGATGTATGTTTGGCTGTAAGGATATAAGAGTAGAATTTTCCAAAAAAGGGTATAAAACAATCGCGCTGACAAATCCAAAACTAGATGTAGTTGTGACCTTGGAGAAGTAAACAATCAATTATACATTTGGAATTTAGGTCTGTATGTAATAACTTTGTAATTACCTATGGAAACATCAATTATTAAAATTGGAAACTCTAAAGGCTTGCGTTTAAGCAAAACCATTCTAGAGAAATACAACATTAAAGACAAAGTAGAACTGATTCTTGAAAAAGGTAGAATTATTCTTAAACCCATTTCTAGTTCACGTCAGGGCTGGGAGTCCGCTTTTAAGAAAATGAGTCAGAACCAGGATGATGAGTTACTCATAAACGATTCTATGGATGTTGATTTCTTAGAAGAATGGAAATAGTTCAGTATGCTATTGCTCTAGTAAACCTAGATCCTACTATTGGAAGTGAAATCAAAAAGACAAGGCCCTGTGTTATTCTTTCTCCAGATGAAATGAATAAACATCTAAGAACTATTGTTATTGCTCCAATGACTACCAACTTAAAGCGCTATCCGACTCGTGTAGCAACTAAACATAATGGTAAAAAAGGAATGATTGTGATTGATCAAATTAGAACAGTGGATAAAAAGAGAATAGTTAAGCTTTTTGATGGTCTTAAGGAAAATGAAATTAGAAATTGCAAGGCTGTAATTAAAGAGACTTTTGTAGATTGAAAAAACCTGAGCTCATAAAACAGGGCTTATATTTCAAAATTTAACCTCAACAAGGTTCTAAACTTTGTCTTGGTCTGTGAATTAGGCTAAAGCATCAAACACTCCAGACCCAATCCGCACAACCGTACTGCCACATTCAACCGCTTCTTTAGCATCTCCACTCATGCCCATACTTAATTGAGTAAATGTCTTACCAAATGTTGGCTTTAATTTATTATAAATGCTCTTGGCTTCTTTGAATTCAGCAGTGATTTGTTCTTTATCATCGGTATTGGTAGCCATCGCCATAATGCCTGCAAATTCAATATGCGTATAAAATTCTTGCGCGAAGCCCTCCGCAAATTTCATTAGGCTTGCCGTTTCCCAACCGTACTTAGTATCTTCTTTGGCAACTCTTAGTTGAAGTAACACTCTGATTGTTTTATCCTTTTTAGCCGCTTCATTGTTTATGGCATCCAGCAATTTCTCGCTATCTACCGAGTGTATGGTATGAATAAAAGGAACAATATACTTCACCTTATTGCTTTGTAAATGTCCGATTAAATGCCATTGAATGTCTTTAGGAAAGGTATCTACCCTTTCTAATAAAGCTAGCACTCTATTCTCAGCAAATAGGCGCTGACCTGCATCATACACTGCTTTAATATGCTTCACTTCACGGTACTTGCTTACCACTAATAAATCAGCTGGGGCAAGATCTTTTTTCAATTCCGCTAAATGCATGCGTATATTTTCCAATTCCATTACTTTTGTACTGTGTTTAAAAACCTGAGCAAAGTTACGTTAATCCTCCTTTTTGTTACGGCCTGCAATTCGGCTCCTGTATCAAATTCTAAGATGGAAGACATTATGTATGACATCATGATAATGGAAGCAGGAAATCAGGTTAAATACAACTTTGGACAATTACCAAAAGCCAAGTGGAGTGGAGACTACCAAGTGATTGGCCAAAAACACAAAGTTGACAGCAATACCTTGAAAAAGGCATTTACTTATTATTCTAAGAACCCGGAAGTGTTTAGCAAAGTTATGGAAGAAACCATAACCAAATTACAAGAGAAACAACTGATGCCGGATACGACACAAGCAAAACCTTGATCCACCCAAAATCATTTGAACATATTATTGGTTTTGACCTAATTCGTCAAAGTTTAATAGAAGGCTGCGATACGAAGTCTGGTCAAGAGAGCATGCAAAAGGCTAGTATCTTGTATAAACCCCAAGCCATAAAAAAGGAATGGGACCTTATTGGCGAATGGCAATCAATTAATGAAACCAGAGCCTTTGACTTTGGAAACTTTGGAGCTTTTGATTTTATTGACTTTTTAAGCAAGCTGGATACGGAGAATAACTACTTGGAAGAAGATGAATTATTTATTCTTTGGCATTCGGTAGAATACTTTCAAAAAGCACAGAAATTCTTCCATGCCAATGAACAGTATCCAAGAATATCAGAATTATTTAAAGCAGAACTAGACTTAAATCCAATTCCAATAAGTATAAAATCAATCTTAGGTTCCGATGCTAGTTTGCTTCCTTATGCCTCGGCAGATTATGGAAAAATTACCAAGGAAATAAAAAGCCTGGAATCTGAAATTCGTTCACTCAGCAATTCCATATATACCAAATGGAAAAAAGCGGGTTATACAGCTGAAACAGAGATTTCCGTTCGAGAGGATAAAATGGTGATTCCCATCATTGCGGAATACAAGCGAAAAGTAAAAGGCTATGTAACCGATGTATCAGCCACAGGAAAAGTAATATACATTGAGCCTGAAGCTACCGTAGAATTGAACAATATTCTTAAAGAAAGAATTATAGAACGAAAACGAGAACGAATTAAAATCTTGCGAAAAGCGAGTAATATAATCTCACCGTATCGTTCAGATTTATTGCAATTGGTTCAATTATTTGCAACCTTAGACATTACCGGAAGCAAGTATCGCTTATGCGCTGGCATTGAAGCACAGAGACCCTTTTTAGAGGGAGGATGTATTTTAGATTTGCAGAATGCACGTAATCCTTTGCTCTGGTGGAATAATCCTGCAAACAGAAAAAAAGTAGTTCCATTTACGCTGTCGCTTAATAAAGAACAACGAATGGTTCTGATAAGCGGACCAAACGCTGGTGGAAAATCAGTAGTGCTAAAAACCACTTTACTATGCACTTACATGGCTCAATTTGGACTCTTTATTCCGGCTGATGAAAGTTCAAAAGTTTCCATCTTTAAGAACTTCTTTATTGAATTTGGAGATGGACAAAACATAGAAAGCGGGTTGAGTACATTCAGTGCTCACTTAAACGGATTAAATGAAATAGTAAAGAATAGCGATGCTCAAAGTTTATTTGGCATTGATGAAATAGCCAGTGGTACTGATCCTGTTTTTGCCATTCCTATTGGTAGATCTGTTTTAGAAACCTTGCTAAAGAAAAAAGCGCTAGGAATAACCACCACTCACTTTGGAAAACTGAAACAGTGGGCACATAATACTACAGAAATTGCCAATGCGGGTATGGAATATGACACTAAAATATTAGAACCCTTGTTTCGGTTGAAAATGCATGTTCCGGGCAACTCATATGCTCCTGAGCTTATGAAAAAAAGCAATTTTCATACGGAAACTCAAAAGCGTTCCTTGCAATTAATCAATACCAAAGACTTTAAGGAAGAACGACTAATTTCTGATTTAGAGAATAAAGAACAGGAATGGAATAAGCTTTTGGCGGATAGCCGTAAAAAACAGGAACAATTAGATAGCCTATTGAAGGAGTACAAAAATCTAAAATCTCAATTGTCAGAAAGTAAAGAGAAAATACTTTTACAGGCTGAACAAGAAGCAAAGAGAATTGTAGCGGGTATTAACAAGTCAGTAGAGACGACGATTAAATCTATAAAAGAGACGAAAGCAGATAAAAAGGCAACCTTAGAAAAAAGAAAAGACCTTTCAGTTAAAATTGAAAAGCAGGTTGCTAAGATTGATACCTTAAAAGAAAAAGTTAAACCAAAAGAAGTCGTGATTCCAGAATATATTCCGGCCGAATTACGAGAAGGAACGGTTGTGAAAAATGCGGCTAACGACATGTTGGGGGAAGTGCTTGAAATAAGCAAAGACAAAGCCCTAGTTGCATTTGGATTAATAAAAATGTGGGTAGATAAGAAGCAATTGGTTTTAGTTGAAGGACAGAAAAAGGTTGCAGGTCAAACGCCAAGATTAAAATGGATGCATCGTCAGGAAGCATTTAAAACAGAACTTGATTTACGGGGAGGCAGAGGCGAAGAATCTTTAACCCTAGCTGAAAATTGGTTGGATGAAGCATATGCCATTGGCGAACGAAAACTAAAAATCATCCATGGCCATGGTACCGGGATTCTGCGTAAGATGTTACGCGAAATGCTTAAAAAGAAACCTTTTGTAAAATCGTATAATCCGGAAGCTTCTAATAAAGGTGGCAATGGAGCTACCTTGATTGAGTTGTTATAAATATTAAAGCCACTTACCCGGATTCAATATCCCATTTGGATCGAAAGATTTCTTTATACCTCGCATCAAATCCATATGTGTTTCATTAAACACTACAGACAAGTAATCTTTCTGCACCAAGCCAATTCCATGTTCTCCGCTAATGGTTCCGCCCAATTCTTTGCATTTCTCAAAAATCTGAACGATTCCTTTTGGAACTTCATTATTCCATGCATCTTCACTTAAATCATTCTTAAGAATATTGATATGTATGTTTCCATCTCCCGCATGTCCGTAACAGACCGCTTCAAAGCCATATTCCTTGCTCACTTTATCTACCACATCAAAAACTTCGGGCATGGCATAGCGAGGAACAACCGTATCTTCTTCCTTGTAAACACTTTTCTGCTTTACGACTTCTCCAATCGCGCGTCGCATTTTCCACCATTTTTCTTTTTGTTCCGCGGTATCTGCAAATAAAACTTCTGAACTATTGTTATTCTCAAATGCAGGAAATATTAATTCTGCTTCACCCATTAAATCTTCAACAGTATCACCATCTAATTCTACCAAAAGGTAGAACTTTATCTCTTCTTTAAAGTCAAATGCAGATTGAGTAGCTGCCGCACTTATTTGCAATCCTTCTTTTTGCATGAGCTCACAGGCAGATGGAACTACCCCACTCATCATGATTTCATTAACCGTGTTACAAGCTTCTCTAGCCGATTTAAATCCAGCAAGCATCAGAATATCTGTCTTCGGTTTTTTGATTAGTTTAAAAACGATCTTAGTCACTACACCCAAAAGGCCTTCACTACCAACCATTAACTGAGTTAAATTAAACCCAGTAGAATTCTTTACGGTATTAGCACCTGTCCAAATCACTTCGCCATTTGGAAGAACTACCTCTAAATTAAGAACATAATCTTTTGTGGTTCCATACTTTACGCATTTAGGACCGCCGCTACTATGTGCAACATTTCCACCTAATGAACAGCTCCCATAACTTGCAGGATCTGGTGGATAGAATAAACCGACTTCTTCAACTGCTTCTCTAAAGTTATAATTTATCACCCCAGGCTCTACTGTTGCCATAAAGTTCTTTTCATCAATGGATAAAATTTTATTTAGCTTTTGAGTGCTCAAAACTATTCCACCATTTACAGGCAGAGCAGCACCACATAAACCGGTTCCAGCTCCTCTTGTATAAACTGCAATTCTATGCTGATTGCAATACTTCATGATGGACTGCACTTCTTCAATCGAATTGGGAAGCAAAACAGCAATTGGCTCAAATACTAAATCCTCTGTTGCATCCTGACCATAAATTTTTAAGTTTTCAGAATCCACCAGCGTGTCACAAATTTTCTTAAAATCATTTAAGTGTTTGTCCATCACCACAAAAGTGTAACAAAGGCATTAGTATTCCTAAAAATAAGAAAATGACAGCAGAAAAATGAATACATTTGAATCAATGATAAAATGGAATTCAAAAAAGACCCTTGTTATTCTACTTGGATTTTCTGCTCTATACATCATCATCAGTAACATCTGGTGGACCTATGCATTAATTGATTACGGAAAAGAACAAAGGAAGATGAGCCTACAAATGTGTCAAAGCGATAGCATGCATGCTGCTGGTGACATTGCTCATACCCTTATTCGGAATTCCACAATCTCACCTGGTCCAGGGTTAATTCCATTTTCCTATAACAAGCAAACCATGTATGTGGATACGGCAGCAGTTAAGGAACAAATGAATGCAAAATATACCGACTTTAACTATTCCTTCAATCCTAATTCTACCTTACGAAATGCTTACAAAATCCATATAAAACCTTCTGTAACCTATAAATACCAACGTATATATGAACGTAAACGTGGCGAATGGTTAGGGGAAGGAATAACTTCTGGTATTTTTATGTTAATTATTATTGGAGTAATGTATTACTATTTAGATCGGATTCTTTCTTTAAATCAGCAACAAAACAACTTTCTTTTGGCTACTACGCATGAGTTAAGAACTCCTGTTGCTGCAAGCAAATTAGCCATAGAAACGGCTAAGAAGTCAGCACAGGAAAGTATACAGCCAACCTTAACTATGGCTTTAAATAATATGGACCGGCTTAGCACCTTAATGGACAGAGTATTGCTTGCAACTCGTTTAGAAACCGAAACAGGCTCCACACTACATAAAGAACCTATAGAACTAAAGCAATTGGTAGAAGGAACCATAAAAGTAATTAGCACCAGTTTGCCAGCTACCGTCAAGTTCCATACAAAATTCGCACGTAACCTTACCATAACTGCCGATATAGAACTAATGCAAATGGCTTTGAGTAATTTAATAACCAATGCTGTAAAGTACAGTCACCTGGGAGAAGAAGTGATAACTATAGAAACGCATATTCAAAATAATCGGGTTGCATTATCGGTTGCCGATAACGGAATTGGAATCCATGAAAATCAAAAAAAGAAGATTTTCGAAAAATTTTATCGCATTGGAGATGAGGCTACCAGAACAAGTCAAGGAAGTGGTTTGGGCTTGTATTTAGTGAAGAAAATTCTCCGTCAGCATAGTGCAATAATTTCTGTGCATGATGTACAACCAAGCGGAACTTTGTTTAACATTGTATTTAAGAAGGCTGTTGTAGAGCCCTAAATCTACAATTTGTTAAACCCTCTAACCCCACGGAATTATGAACGATTACAGAATTTTAATTGTAGAAGACGAAGAAGACATTGCATCACTGATTAAAATTAACCTAGAAACTGAAGGTTACAGAGCAGTACATGTAAACAATGGCGACAAGGCCATACAAATTCTTAAAGAGCAAAAGTTTCATTTAATATTAATGGATATTATGCTTCCAGGAATCGACGGACTCACTGCAACGGAGTCTATCAAGCTTACACACCCTCATATTCCCGTCATATTTTTAACTGCTAGAGGTACATCTCAAGACAAAATAACAGGACTTAAAAAAGGAGGTGATGATTACATTACCAAGCCTTTTAATTTAGAAGAGCTTCTTCTAAGGATAAAAAACATATTAACTAGAACGGAAACAGGTGAAGCATCAGGAGCTACCGTTTCTAGATTCGAATTTGGTGAAAACAAAGTAAACTTTGATAGTTACGAGGCCGAAGGCACAAAAGGTGTTTTCACTTTAACCAAGAAAGAAGCTTTGTTATTAAAACTTCTAATTGAAAACCAGAATCAAGTGGTTTCCAGAGAGAAGATTCTACAAACTGTGTGGGGATACAGCGTTTACCCAAGTACCAGAACAATCGATAACTTTATCCTGTCATTTCGTAAATACTTCGAATCTGATCCAAAGAACCCAGAGTTCTTTCACAGCATGAGAGGTGTAGGATATAAGTTTACCGCTTAAACACACTAATTTACTCATATAAAAGGTCTCGTTTCATACGAGACCTTTTTTTTATGTTTGGTATTTTAGATTTAGAGATTTTAAATTCTAATAACAAGCATTTAAACCAACAACTTTATCCACAAAACAAAATTAGCTATCTGCTTGAAAAAAAAACACTTATGATTCACTCTGCGCATTTAATGTCTATTATCAACATTAAAAATAAATAAAATTAAATTGACAATTAAGTTTTTTACTATAACATTGTACCAACCAATCTATGATATACTTTTTACTAGTGAAAGTCTGTCACCAGTTGGCTATTGTTTTCAAAATAGCTATTTAAAAACAAACAATGTTAGGAATTAGGTCGTATCATTCCTGTGATTTTTCAAAGAGCAATCTTTGGAACCTTGCATGTGCCGATACGACAATCCCGCACCTGCATTGTATCAACCTCACAGGAATTTATACGACCGACCCTCCTGCAAAAAGTAAGGGTTCGATCTATGGTCCTATTCTCCAGTATTTGGAGAATTTTAATAAGTCAAATGATCAAAACACATCTTTCGTTAGATAAGATGTAAAATAGTATCTTCCCGTGCCTTTTCCCTGCACGTTAAATGGAGGGGAGTAAATCTATTTAATATGAAATTTTTAAGTTTAATTATCACTTTTCTAACATTAACAGCTGCTTCAGCAACGATAGTTCCAGTAAAAGGGGATCGTGTTAGAACATCTCAATCAGAAAATCCTAGTGATCAAACCAAAACCACCAGTATCGACTGTGACCCATCTGAGAACACATGCTTTTCGGTTAACGTACCTGATCCACCAGCAGATGATTCTACAAGGTTTGCATTCAACCCAAATGTAGTGCCAATGAATACAACAGTTCCAGTTAATGCAACAATAAGCATTCTTTCGAACGACGGAACCATATTAGCAAACGGGATGTGCATTGAGTACTCAAAAACACAAAATGCAGCCCAAACTGTTAATCACAATTTTACTTTCCCTCTTTAATCATTAACGAATCTAAAATTATGAAAAATATTTATTTAATTTTAACAGTATTCACATTTTTAACCGTGTCTGCTGAAGTCGTTCCAGTAAAAGGCGACTTTATCAGAAAAGATCCAGATAGTGATCCAGGACAAAGAAGCATCACATGGAATGTGAAATGCAGCCCATCAAACAACACTTGCTTCACAATCACTGTGCCTGATCCACCACCTGCCGATCCTCCTTCTCCTGAATCATTTAACCCAAACATCATTCCTGTAAATGTCCCAACAGTTGTAAACCAGCCCATAACGCTTACTCTAATTGATGGAACAATTATACAAGATGGATTATGTTCAGAATACTTAAAAACACAAGATGCTACACAAGATGTCACACATATATTCACTTATCAACTTCCTTAATGGAAGATTACTTCAACATAGTAAGCTAATGCTTGCTATGTTGTTTGTTATTCTGATTTATAATCAAGGAGTTAGTCAGGTTAAGACCTTCAAGCTAAACAAAACAGATATTCTATCTTATCAAACACTAATTGACAAAAGTTTGGTAGACTTTAGCCAAATCAATCTGTGTAAGGTATGTGCAATCAACAATGCTTTATCTGATTCGATCTATAAGAAGGTGTTTTTTATTCTAAATAGTTCAAGTACTAAGAATGCTAAGGAATTCAGCAGCAAAAAAATTCAATATAACCCTACTACAAGGGTTCTTTTGGATTGGTTTAGAAAATGGGAACTGGATATCAATAAGAGTTTTATTTTATGGTTAGATACTAGTGCAAATAGAATGACAGTAAAATATTATAACAAAAACAATTACAAGGATATTGTGAATACTTTTTTTTATGTGCCACTAAAGGGTGGAAAGAAAACATCAATTCCATCTGCCGGATCTATTACAAGTTCGGGGAAGGAGAAAGGCATGGATGCAATTATAAATCAATATGGCAATAAGTATTATCCTTTTAGTGACAGTTCAACAAATGACTCAGCAATCTATCAAATGCTTGGGATTGTGGCTGGGTTTGATCAACTTTTCTGCGAACAATCCTATAATTACTTGTTAAAAGCAAACTTAGCTCCAATGAAATATATCCGATGTGGAAATTCTAATGATTCATATTGGGAAGTATTATTAATATATTATCCCAACATACTTGATTCAGGAAGAAAAGTAATTGACTTTCGATATTTTTTAAGAACTATTGATAATTATAAGGATACAACAATTGCTATAAATTTAAACAGGAGTGATAGGTTTAAGTATGAAGTTCCAGAGGCCTTTGCCGACATTAGGAATGATACTTTTCTTGTTATGAATTACAATTTAAATCGGAAAATCAAACTCAATTCTCAGCCACTTTTTACTGAACATGTTTTTTCGAAATCAAAAATCAATTACTATCAATTCATAGACTCTTCGGAAATGAAAAAAATAATTAAGTACTGCCCGGATAATTACGATGTATTATATCATGATAGAAAGTTTACTTTTTTAGAATATGCTCCATTAATAATAAACAACAAGGGCGTTGTTTGCAAATTGGATTACCTGATGGATCTTTTTAATAATAAAAAAGAATACCAAGTTCCAAAAATAAAGAATGTGGCATTGGTTGGTAATAGATACATAGTTGATTTTGTAATTGGCTATTCATTCTATAAAGTAATTTACGATTTAAATCTAAAATTAGAAAACATATATATAGGAAGTACTTTTCCATATTATATGCTATCCACAAAATCTACTAATGATAAGTTTTATGGTTATTTCAATGATGACTTTTATCAGTTTAATTATAATAAAAAAACTAAATAATATGATCTAGCTAACACTATCCTATCTATCCTCCTATGAAGCCATTTATTATATTTATTACGTTTACTACTTGTACATTATTAAACAACAAACTATACTCTCAATCTCGTAATATATTTTTTGAATATAGTCAAGACTCAATAAAATCCTCTCGTATAGTCAATCTAAGTGCTCCCACCAATACAAAAAGTTTTGCCATTAAAAACAGTGTTGTAACAGATTATATTGGCAATACTAGAATCTCTCTTTTAACAGGAATCATTACCAGTAAAAAAGACACTGTTCTGGCTTTGCACAGTTTAAGCAATGGTGCTGGAAATTTGAATTTAGATGCAGAAATCCCTATAGGATACATCCTGGTTAGAGAATTACAACCAAATGATTATATTGGAATAAGTCTACAGCCACGTATAAGTTCTATTATAAACCAAAATCAGACTTTTGAAACCAGTTTAATTTGTTATGAATTAGGAATGAATTTAAGCGGAAGACTCACCGGAGATCTAGGGAATATTGCATTAAAGTACAATTGGAAAAATGCCCTTGTTTTAGGAAATAATCAATTTGTTCGCAAAAGCTATAATTTCTCTCAAAACGGGTTTTACTTTTCATCAGCTCAAGTCAAAATAAGAACAGGTTCAAATATTCTGGCTTTAACATTACCTCTTGTAATCGTATCGTTTGACGAAACAGTAGTAAAAGGCTTCCCTGTATTTGTAGGATACAGTCTTTTATTTTAAAACACTTAATTCTTGAATTAGAAAAATCCTTAAATCTAAAATACCCCTAAAATCCAAAAGCAATGCTTGCTTTTACACCAAAGTTTCTTGGGCTTCCAAACTCTCTATAGGTAATACGCCATACTGCATCTACTCTAATGATCTTAAAGATATTTTCTATACCCACACTTGCTTCTACATAAGGCTTTTGATCTAAGGCCTTAAACGTGCTTATTTCAACCCCTTGATAATTATTTGGGATTATATCATAATTCGCTGAATCTAATGTCCCAAAAATTACCTTACTACCAACAATGCTTCTCCATTTTAACTTCTTTATTAGTGGAATTCTATTAAACAGGAAACCATTAAAGTGGTGTTCAAATGTTCCAGACACACTTCTATCACTCACAAACTCAAATATTCTCATTTGATTATAGGCGGTGGTATTGTAAATAAAACTCTGGTTACCTACATAAACGGTTTGCAAAGGATATGGAACAATGCCAAACATGGCATTGGCTTCGGTATTAAAACGAGTTCTGCCTATAGCTCCCCAGACTTTACGGTAAGTAAATCCTAATTTAATTCGGGTATATTCAAAATCACTCTGTAGAATATTGGGTATTCCCATTTCAATATTTCCATAATATTCTGGTCCAGCATTAACAAAAGTTACTCTGCGGTTTTCATTTTGAATATAGTAGTACCTAGGTGTATACCTAAAACCAACATTTAGGTATGAATTAATAAATTTTTGAGATATTAAATTGGTATCTCCAGCAATAGGATACCAAGCAAAGTTGTAGTTTCCTATTTTCTGAAATTTATACAACCTATTCCCCGCAGATACATTTACTCTGAAACCTGTGCGTATATCCGTTGCAAAATTGACCTTCATATCATAATTGAGATTAAGGTTGTTGCTACCCAAAAGGTTAAAAGCTGTAAACAAGCCATTGCTTACATCGTCATTATCTGTAATACCAATTTGCTCCACATCTTTTTTATACTGAACCCCTAATTTGGTCCATCGCTTTCTATTTAGAATTCGTTCTGCCAAAAACTTGTATTTCCATTCCTCATCCTTTAATCCATAGGCAACCATTCCTTTAATCACCCAATTTCTGCTAAAACTAGCATTGGTTCTAAATCCCAGTCTTAAACGAATACCTTCAAGTTGATTAAAACTCACCAAATTATAATAGGGCCCAATTCCAATTTTTCCAATATTGACATATCCATCCACTAAAAAATTAGCCAAATCAACATAGGTTTTAATACTTGGCAAATTCACTAAGGTATCTATGCTGTTTTCAATTCGTCTCTCCGCTTCATTTGGTTGTACATGCCGATTCGTTTCCCAATAGTCGTCGGTATGCATGGTCGCATCATCTTTCATGGTTAACCTTACGGCAAAGAATTTTGGTGGATGAATTACATCCAAATTAACCTTTTGGAAACTTATGCTGCTACTTGCAACCAATCCCATTGCCTTAGTACTAGTCTCTTGAGCATCTACTACTACTCTACTTTTACTATAGAAATAGCCCTGGGGTGTTTTCTGATATTCTTGAGTTATTCTTAATTTTTCTATAAAATTAAGATTCGCATTTGCGTTAATGGCTAAAGACAATCTAAGTAAAGCCCCTGTTGAATCTTCAATCCAGATATACCCATTAAATGCTAAGTCATTAGGTTGTCTTGGAGTACATTTAATTTGAAATACTCTTAGTGGTCCACTCCTATCTACATGAACAAGTTTATACTTGTAAATACCTAATGCAATATCACCTATGGGAGATGGAACACCCTTATCTACAACCACAAGACTATTGAGGTAAAAATTATAATTAACAAATGTGCTTCCCAATACTTGAGAAATAAAAGTACCATCATCAACTCCTACTCCCTTTACACGGCTTGCTTTAATTATTTCTTTAGTAAGTTTTGGTGACTTGTTATAATGAAAATCACTTAGGACCTCAGAAACGAAAACAGGTAGAATTGACTTTTTTCCATCACCGCTTAAATAACTTATGGTATCAAATAAATTACCCAACTGCTTTCCAAACTTTGTTTTCTTAATCTTTTCTGAAATATTATTGACTGAAATAATGTTTTTAGTATACGTTTCACAGCTATAATGATCAATATTATCTGGACTAAGTTTATCCTTGTTTTCCTGAGCAAGTTTAATCAAACGAAGCGCTGGATTAAACTTGATTTTAATGGACACTCCCTGCATTGAAACGGGTTCTCTTTCCAACTCTATATTCAATATTTTTCCTTTAATAGAGTCCCTTGGAATACGAACTGTTTTATACTCAGTAAAACCAATTGTTAAAATCTTAAATGTATCTGTAATCTCTTTATCAAAATGGCCTTCAAAATCCGAAAGAAATACCAGTTCTTGTTCCGCATCATCAGTGTAAAAAGCCGCAAAAGACAAAGGTTCTCTGGTTTCTACATCATAGATACTTCCACGCACTCTTATAGTTTGAGCTCCAACAGTCTGAGGCAAAAGCAGCACAACAACGGCAATAAAGGTAGCAATAAGCTTCCCAATAGATATTGTTTTAAATTTTATTACAGCTGACTTTACTTCTCTCACTAAGAAATTCAAAAATAAGCAAGTCACCATTTGCACCATTAAATTTGACCACCAAGTTCTTCACAATCTAAGGGGGTTTGTCCGCAATTACAGAATCGGGCACAATCAAAGATTGTTGGTAAGTCCAAATCGTTTATTTGATACATAGGTGTTGGAATAAACTACTTTCGTATAAATGATTCAGGAGTGGTTTATAGACCAATTTATGCTAAGTCAAATGGAAGTAATTCTATATGCCTTAGCCGGTGCTTTTTGGGTATACCATTTAGTAAACATCTTTGATACCTATTCCAGAGCAGCTCGCTTAAAAGAAAAACCTTTAGAAGCTAAATCTCTTCCCCCTATTTCGATAATAATAGCGGCAAAGAATGAATATGACAATTTAGTCAACCTCATTCCGGAATTGCTTAATCAAGATTATCCTCACTTCGAAATTGTTTTAATGAATGATGGTTCAATGGATGAGACTGATTCATGGGCTTCCCAGTTTGCGCTTAAAGAAAGCAGATTAAAATACACCTACATGGATCCTGATTTTCTAAAAGTTGATGGCAAAAAAATTGCATTAACCCTTGGAATTAAAAAGGCTCAACATGACCATTTTGTTTTTCTGGATGGAGATTGCCAAATTAAGTCTAATCAATATTTAAAAGAATATGGCAAAGCTTTCTCATCAGGAAAGAATTTAATCTTAGGGATTTCGCCTTATTTAAAATCAAAAGGGTTACTTAATAAACTTATCCAATTTGAAACCTTTACCACTGCAGCTTCTTATTTATCTTTTGCATCAAAGAAAAAACCCTATATGGGGGTTGGTCGAAACATGGGCTATACAAAAGGGTTATACAACTCAGTAAATGGTTTTGAAAGTCACTACGACGTCCCTTGCGGAGATGATGATTTATTTGTTCAAAGTGTCCAAGAACAGTGCAAAGTTTCCGTTTTACTCAGTGAAGAAAGCAAAACCTATTCCCCTGCTAAACAGAATTGGAAAGCGTATAAAAGTCAAAAATTAAGACACCTTTGGGCTGGGAAATATTATAAAACTGGAGTGAAAACTAAGTTAATGCGCATCCCTTTATCCAATTATATATTCTGGCTTTTTGTTTTATCAGCGATACTGATAAATTACAAGTTTCTAATAGGTGCAATACTCATTCTATTAAAGTTCATTACAAAATGGATCGTTTATCATGTCAGTAGCAAAAAAAGAATGAAAGAACATAGAATATCTTATTACCCAATTGTTTCTATAGTTCACTTTTACTTCCAAATATTTATGGGCATCAAACTTTACTTTACAAAGAAAATTTCATGGTAGATATACTTAAAGAACACTTTCCAGAAATCACAGCTTCTCAACTATCAAGTTTTGAAACGTTAGTTGGTATTTATCCTGAGATAAATAACCTAGTCAATTTGATATCTAGAAAAAGCATTGACAATTTGTTTGAACAGCATATTCTTCACTCATTGGCAATTCAGAAGTTTCATTACTTTAAAGATGGAAGCAATGTAGTAGATGTTGGCACAGGTGGTGGATTTCCAGGCATTCCATTAGCTATCATGAACCCTAATACAACTTTTCATTTAGTTGATAGTATTGGAAAAAAGATAAGAGCAGTTCAAGAAATTTGCACTGAATTAGAACTGGATAATGTAGTTGTAAAACATGCTAGGGTAGAAGAAATGCCAATGAAGTTTGATTTAGCGACTGCCCGAGCCGTGGCTCAAATGGATAAAATCTTTTTCTATATGAAGAAAAAATGGGAAAGAGGACCTCATTTGCTTTTATTAAAAGGCGGAGATTTGAAAGAAGAATTAATTAGGCTTAGACAATCCATTCAAGGAAAGATTATTGTTCGTGAAAAAAACATTTCGGATTATTTCCCCCAGGAGTTCTTCGAAACTAAGAAAATTGTTGAGGTTACAAAATAGACCTTAAGTCATCTATCTGATACTTTATACCTAAACTTAGGTAATTTCCTTTGGTAGAAAAAGCTGTTTCATTCCTATATTGATACCTAAGGTTAACTGAAACCCGATGAAAGAACATCTTCCCTATACCAATAGAAACACTTGTAATAACATTTTTTTTACCTTGCAACATGGCTATTCCGTAGTCACTAATTCTTGTGTCGTTTGAAAGGCGAAAGTTTGAACCCATATTTGAAGATCCCATAAAAGAATCTATGCCTTGAGTTAAGTGGCTAAACCCTATGTCCACCCATGTGTTCTTTAATGCCGGGAAAACACCTTTGTATCTTCCTGTAATTTCCCTAAGGTTTGCACCGTAAGGGTGTGCTAAGGACTGATTATAGTGACTATATGCATTTAATGGATTGTAATGGCCATAAGTGTAAGGTCTAATGGAATTTAACTCAATTTGAGCTATGTGCCCGTAAACATCATTTAACTCTTTTACATGGCGGTATCCAATCTGATAACCATACTTATTCGCCCACCAATCATTTTTAAGTTCGGAAACCTTTAATTCATCCAGAACCAATTGTCCATATACTTCACCCCATTTACTTGAATAGTTTAGATCTAAACCTACTAATGCATTATCTGCACTACCAAGGTTAGATTCCACACTTCTATAAAAAATAATAGGATTTAAATAATCCAAATCAAAACCTCCCAATCCTCCATTTCTTGAATGAACCACAGTTTCGAACAAACCAATATTATACTGGTTATTCTTACCAAAGTTTAGTCCTAAGCGATGTGTTGCAATATATTTCTTTGGTAACAAAGTATTACCAAACAGTGGTGTAAACCCATTCATTTGTCCAAAGTAATTAGTATAGCTGAGTTTATTATTAATATTGGTTACAAGGCGCAAACCAAGGTTTGCTGGTGAATTACCACCCATAAAAAGACTTTGTATTCCTTTGCCAAATTTTTGGTGAAAATGTCCAAATGTAAGATGCGAATAACTGCTAGAACTTTTACTTGTAAAAACATTGCCAGATATATAACCAAAAGCACGGAAATAATCAGACCCACCAGTTTTAAAGGGCTTCCAAAATGCATTACCTGGAATTACGCCAAATGTATCCCTATACCTATTCGTATAATCCGTGAAATACGTCTGATTCTCAAGAACATTTGCCACAGCACTAAGTTTCCCAAACAAATGAGTTCTTACATTTAGGCCTCTGCTATTATTCTGTAACAACCCATCTCCATAATTGGCCACAGATACATCAAGTAATGGATTAATAAGAACTCTATTTTCACCTGCTTTCCAGCTTAATAATGAAACAGTTCGACTTAAAGTATTATTAGAATCATTTTCATGTATTTCAGATTGAACAAAATCGTTTAAACTATAACGTTTATCTAAAACAGTCTTAGTGGAATTCCCATCTCTTAATAGGAGGCCTTGCAATTGGTTATTCCTAGCCATATCACTTTTCATCAGAAACATATCTTCAGCAAAAGAGTTGGGTTCAACAGAAAGGAATTGAGCACTAATGGTGTTTATACTAAATAAACCAAGAATAGCTATAAGGGAGACCTTAAACATAGCGCAATATTAGTTAAAAAGTATAGACAAAAAAAAATCTCACCGAAGTGAGATTTTTAAAAAGGGGCAACGACATACTTTCCCAGATTTTACTCTAGTATCATCTGCGCTGAGGGGCTTAACGATTCTGTTCGGAATGGGAAGAAGTGATCACCCTCGCCATAGTCGCCCAAAGACTTTAAGAACAATGACAAAAATTGGAAATAAGAAAAAGAATTATTAAAAATGGTAAGTCTACGGGTAATTAGTATTACTCGGCTATGACGTTGCCGTCTTTACACCTGTAACCTATCAACGTAGTAATCTACTACGACCCTTAAAGGAAATCTCATCTTGAGGTTAGTTTCGCGCTTAGATGCTTTCAGCGCTTATCTATTCCGAACGTAGCTACTCTGCCATGCAGTTAGCACCACAACAGATACACCAGAGGTTCGTCCAACACGGTCCTCTCGTACTAATGTCAGATCCTCTCAAATTTCCAACGCCCACAGCAGATAGGGACCGAACTGTCTCACGACGTTCTGAACCCAGCTCGCGTGCCACTTTAATGGGCGAACAGCCCAACCCTTGGGACCTTCTCCAGCCCCAGGATGTGACGAGCCGACATCGAGGTGCCAAACCTTGCCGTCGATATGAGCTCTTGGGCAAGATCAGCCTGTTATCCCCGGAGTACCTTTTATCCTATGAGCGACGGCCTTTCCATACAGAACCGCCGGATCACTATACCCAACTTTCGTTCCTGCTCGACTTGTAGGTCTCACAGTCAAGCATCCTTATGCTATTGCACTCTACGCACGATTACCAACCGTGCTGAGGATACCTTTGGAAGCCTCCGATACTCTTTTGGAGGCGACCACCCCAGTCAAACTACCCACCATACACTGTTTCCGTCATAAGACGGATTAGGATCCAAATAATAGAAGGGTGGTATTTCACCAATGACTCCATAACATCTAGCGACATTACTTCAAAGTCTCCCACCTATCCTACACATCGATTATCCAAACCCAATGTAAAGCTATAGTAAAGGTTCACGGGGTCTTTCCGTCCCGCTGCGGGTAATCGGCATCTTCACCGATACTACAATTTCACCGAGCTCGTGGTTGAGACAGTGCCCAGATCATTACACCATTCGTGCAGGTCGGAACTTACCCGACAAGGAATTTCGCTACCTTAGGACCGTTATAGTTACGGCCGCCGTTTACCGGGGCTTCGATTCAATGCTTCGCCGAAGCTAACATCCCCTCTTAACCTTCCGGCACCGGGCAGGTGTCAGACCCTATACATCATCTTTCGATTTAGCAGAGCCATGTGTTTTTGATAAACAGTTGCCTGGGCCAATTCACTGCGGCCCCCCTTGCGGGGGGCACCCCTTCTCCCGAAGTTACGGGGCTAATTTGCCTAATTCCTTAACCACGGATCACTCGAGCTCCTTAGAATATTCATCTCATCTACCTGTGTCGGTTTACGGTACTGGCTTGTTGCTGGAGCTTTTCTTGGAAGAGACTTCGCTACTTCGCTTCGTCCGAAGACTAGGCTCAACGTGCACTTCTGTCCGCACGTAGCAGTTCTATCTCTCCGTCCCTCTCAGCTGGTACAGGAATATTAACCTGTTGTCCATCGACTACCCTGAATCGGTTCGCCTTAGGTCCAGACTAACCCTGATCTGATTATCATTGATCAGGAAACCTTAGATTTTCGGAGAGGAGGTTTTTCACCTCCTTTATCGTTACTTATGCCTACATTTTCTTTTCCAGTTGCTCCAAAAGCCCTTACGGAACTTCTTCACAGCTTGCTGGAATGCTCCCCTACCACTCTACCATAAGGTAGAATCTATAGCTTCGGTAATATACTTTATGCCCGTTTATTGTTTATGCCCTGTCCCTCGACCAGTGAGCTGTTACGCACTCTTTAAATGAATTGCTGCTTCCAAGCAAACATCCTGGCTGTCTATGCGACTGGACCACATTTGATCAACTTAGTATATATTTAGGGACCTTAGCTGATAGTCTGGGTTGTTTCCCTCTCGGGCAAGGACCTTAGCACCCATGCCCTCACTCCCGTGGTAAATGTGTTAGCATTCGGAGTTTATCTGAGCTCGGTAGGCTTTGACACCCCCTCACTCAATTCGTAGCTCTACCTCTAACACACAATTACACGAGGCTGTTCCTAAAAACATTTCGGGGAGTACGAGCTATCTCTTAGTTTGATAGGCCTTTCACCCCTACCCTCAGTTCATCCAAAAACTTTTCAACGTTTATTGGTTCGGTCCTCCATTGCATGTTACTGCAACTTCAACCTGACCAAGGGTAGATCACAAAGTTTCGCGTCTACCCCCACTGACTATTCGCCCTGTTAAGACTCGCTTTCGCTTCGGCTGCCCACGTAACCGTGGTTAACCTTGCCAGTGAGGAGTAACTCGTAGGCTCATTATGCAAAAGGCACGCCGTCACCCCAATAAATTAGGGCTCCGACCGCTTGTAGGCGTACGGTTTCAGGTTCTTTTCACCTCTCTATTCGAGATACTTTTCACCTTTCCTTCGCAGTACTAGTTCACTATCGGTCTCTCAGGAGTATTTAGCCTTACCAGATGGTGCTGGCAGATTCCCACAAAGCTTCACCGACTCCGTGGTACTCAGGATCCTACTAAAATATATTTGTTTACGAATACGGGACTATCACCCTCTATGGTTCAACTTTCCAAAAGCTTCTTCTTAGCAAATATATTCACATTGTAGTCCTACAACCCCTATCATGCCGTAACATGATAGGTTTGGGCTATTCCCTGTTCGCTCGCCACTACTTAGGGAATCATTGTTATTTTCTTTTCCTCCGCTTACTTAGATGTTTCAGTTCGGCGGGTTTTCTCTTAAATCTGATAAATCAGATGGGTTGCCCCATTCGGAAATTTCCGGGTCAAAGGTTTTTAGGCACCTTACCGGAACTTATCGCAGCTGAACACGTCCTTCTTCGTCTCTGAGAGCCTAGGCATCCGCCGTACGCCCTTAGTAACTTATCCTAATGAATTAATTTTCTTATTTCCAATATGTCAAAGAACTTATGCTGTATATAACAGCAAAGTGGAGAATAACGGATTCGAACCGTTGACCCCCTACGTGCAAGGCAGGTGCTCTAGCCAGCTGAGCTAATTCCCCCGATGTGATGAATGTTCAATTTTTGTAGTCCCGAGCAGACTTGAACTGCTGACCCCTACATTATCAGTGTAGTGCTCTAACCAACTGAGCTACGGGACTGATTGATGTAACGTGGTCAGGTTGAACACATCGCGGTGTTTTAAAGTTTTCTAAAAGAACGAAAAAATGAAAAATAGATGAATAACAGGCCGCCGGTATTATAATCTAGAAATCTCTAGAAAGGAGGTGGTCCAACCACACCTTCCGGTACGGTTACCTTGTTACGACTTAGCCCCAGTTACTAGTATAACCCTAGGCGACTCCTTGCGGTTATCGACTTCAGGCTCTCCCAGCTTCCATGGCTTGACGGGCGGTGTGTACAAGGCCCGGGAACGTATTCACCGGATCATTGCTGATATCCGATTACTAGCGAATCCAGCTTCATGAGGTCGAGTTGCAGACCTCAATCCGAACTGAGATTGGCTTTTTGAGGTTTGCGTCTTGTTGCCAAGTAGCGTCTCATTGTACCAACCATTGTAGCACGTGTGTAGCCCTGGACGTAAGGGCCATGATGACTTGACGTCGTCCCCACCTTCCTCACTACTTACGTAGGCAGTTTCATTAGAGTCCCCAGCATAACCTGATGGCAACTAATGATAGGGGTTGCGCTCGTTGCGGGACTTAACCCAACACCTCACGGCACGAGCTGACGACAGCCATGCAGCACCTTGTAGTTTGTCCCGAAGGAAAGACACCTTTCGGCGTCGGTCACTCTACATTTAAGCCCAGGTAAGGTTCCTCGCGTATCATCGAATTAAACCACATGCTCCTCCGCTTGTGCGGGCCCCCGTCAATTCCTTTGAGTTTCAACCTTGCGGTCGTACTTCCCAGGTGGATAACTTAACGCTTTCGCTTAGCCACTGACAGTATATCGCCAACAGCGAGTTATCAACGTTTAGGGCGTGGACTACCAGGGTATCTAATCCTGTTCGCTCCCCACGCTTTCGTGCATCAGCGTCAATAATGGCTTAGCAGACTGCCTTCGCAATCGGAGTTCTGTAACATATCTAAGCATTTCACCGCTACATGTTACATTCCATCTACCTCAACCATATTCAAGATTACCAGTTTCAATGGCAGTTCCGCAGTTGAGCTGCGGGCTTTCACCACTGACTTAATAATCCGCCTACGCACCCTTTAAACCCAGTAAATCCGGACAACGCTTGAATCCTTCGTCTTACCGCGGCTGCTGGCACGAAGTTAGCCGATCCTTATTCATATGATACCGTCAGCCTCGGACGCATCCGAGGGTTTCTTCTCATATAAAAGCAGTTTACAATCCATAGGACCGTCATCCTGCACGCGGCATGGCTGGGTCAGACTTTCGTCCATTGCCCAATATTCCCTACTGCTGCCTCCCGTAGGAGTCTGGTCCGTGTCTCAGTACCAGTGTGGGGGATCATCCTCTCAGACCCCCTATGCATCGTAGCCTTGGTAAGCCGTTACCTTACCAACTAGCTAATGCAACGCATACCCATCAATTACCGCCGGAGCTTTAATCACACTATGATGCCAAAGTGTAATATTATGGGGTATTAATTCAGATTTCTCTGAGCTATCCCCCAGTAAAAGGTAGGTTGTATACGTGTTACGCACCCGTGCGCCGGTCTCCACTATTCGAAAACAGTTTCTCCCTCGACTTGCATGTATTAGGCCTGCCGCTAGCGTTCATCCTGAGCCAGGATCAAACTCTCCATTGTAAAAGTTGTTTGACCCGGCTGTTACCCAAATTAAAATAATCTAATTTTTGGGTGGCTTGTTATTCATCATCTTTCAAAGAACTATATAATAAGAGAAAATATTCCTTCTCAATTATGTCATTATTATTTCCGCCGAAACGGGGTGCAAATTTAAAACAACTTTTTTAAACATACAACTAAAAAATAATTTATTTTTTCAGTCTAAATTTTGTTTAAAAAAGAGGCTGCTTTTGACTGATTTATCATCAGGGTAAAAACACTTAAATTGCTCTTATTTCTGAACGGGGTTGCAAAGGTAAATCAGAAATTGATACTTGCAAACCTTTTCTAAAATAATTTCCACTTTTTTTAGAATTTCAATAGATTCAAATGCTTAAATATTCCACTTTAGAATACAAAGACTTGAACTATTGTCTCTCTACTATTTCTGAACGGGGGTGCAAATGTAGCATTAAGCTATTGGTTTTAACTAGTGGATTTGAAAAATAAATTGCTTTTTTTCACCAAGCCCACCTAACCTATTGAAAGGTAACTAAATGTAAACTTAAATTAATCGATTATTCAGTGTAAATATAGCAAAGAAGAGTCTCCATAACTTAAAAATCTATAGTTTGAGTCTAATGCATGCTGATAAATCTCTTTCCATTTTGAACCAAGAATAGTTGCAATTAAAAGTAGCAGTGTTGATTTGGGTTGATGAAAATTAGTAACAATCGCTTTTGAAAGTTTCAATTTGAATCCCGGACTAATTATTAAGGATGTTGGCCCAGATAAAACATCAAGATGAAATTGTTTCATATAGTTCAAAAGTGCAATCTTCAAATCTAAAATATCTAAAGATTTTTCCATGCATTGATATCCTTGACCTTGATTTATGCATAATGGATTTGATCTTTTATGGATAATATTTTGTGCTACAATCACTAAACTTTCCACAACTCGCATGGAAGTGGTTCCTACTGGCACAATATTATAATTAGGATTGAAAACTTTTTCTATAAATTCTTTAGATACCACCCATTGCTCACTATGCATTTGGTGATCATTAATATTTTCATGCTTAACTGGGGCAAAAGTGCCTAAGCCAACATGTAATGTGCAATTTGCAATCTCTACGCCATGGCTAATGCATTCTTGAATTACGTTATCTGTGAAATGCAAAGAAGCTGTTGGCGCGGCTACAGCACCTTTATTTTTGGCAAAGACAGATTGATACCTATCTTTATCTTCATGCTCTGGTTTACGGTTAAGGTATGGTGGCAGAGGCATTTCACCAACACTCTCGATTGCTCCAAGAACATCATTTGGATGATTAAATTGAATTAGATTCAATTCACGATCTATCCATTGGGCAGTAAAGCTTGTATCCATTACACAAGAGATACTTTCTTCACTTTTAAACTTAGCTTTATTACCAATAATACATTTCCAGTTTTTCCCATCTTGGGATAATTGTTGAATTAAAAAAATCTCGATTGTTGCCCCTGTTTTTCGTTTAAAGAACAATCGGGCTGGAATAACCTTAGTGTCATTAAAGATCAAAAGGGTTCTAGGAGGCAACTGTTGAGGTAAATTTTTAAAGCTCTCATCAATTATTCTATTTTGATTAACTACAAGAAGTTTGGAGTCATCTCTTTTTTCTAAAGGATATTTGGCAATTCTTGACTCTGGCAAATCATAATTGAAGTCCGAAATCTTATGCTCTGGGATGCGTAATTTCACAAAATTTTAATTTAAGCTTTCCTTAAATTTTTCCAAAGCAACAGCTCTATGGCTAATTGCGTTCTTTTCTTCTGATAAATATTGGGCCAAGGATTTATTTTGATTATTCGGAATAAAAATTGGATCGTACCCAAACCCATTTGATCCAATTGGTCTGTGTCCTATTTGACCATGAAGCTCACCTGTAAAATATTTGACATCAGACGGGCTATTATAATAGCAAATAATAGTTCGGAAATAAGCTCTTCTATCTTTTGAATTACTCAGATCCAATAATAATTTAGTATAATTCTCTATATCATTAGCATCATGTCCTGCATACCGTGAACTATATACTCCGGGTTTGTTGTTTAAAGCTGGTACAATCAGTCCAGAATCATCTGAAATTACTGGTCTTTTATAAATATTGTAAATAGTTTCTGCCTTAATCAGTGCATTTCCTTGAAAGGTTTCAGCTGTTTCTGGTATATCATCTTCAAAGCCTAGGTTTCTTAATGTGATTAAATTAAAAGTTGAAAGAACTTCTTGAATTTCTTTTAACTTATGAGAGTTATTACTTGCAAGGATTACTTCTTGCATGCATATGTTCTTGGTTGAGTTGTTACTTGTTCGATTCTTTTTTCATAATCCACTCCTTTAAATATTCTATTTACAAATATTCCAGGAGTATGGATTTGATTTGGATCAAGTTGTCCTGGCTCTAATAGTTCCTCTACCTCAGCTATTGTGATTTTACCTGCCATAGCCATTAAAGGGTTAAAGTTCCTGGCAGTATCTTTAAAAATCAGGTTTCCATGCCTATCCCCTTTCCAAGCCTTTACAATTGCAAAATCTGAATTGAATGCATGTTCTAATATAAAATCCTTTCCATCAAACCTTCTGGTTTCTTTTCCTTGTGCAACTTCTGTCCCAATACCTGCTGGAGTGAAAAAAGCTGGGATTCCTGCACCTGCTGCTCTGCATCTTTCTGCAAGCGTTCCTTGAGGAATTAATTCAACTTTAAGTTCTCCAGATAATAATTGCCTTTCGAATTCTTCATTTTCTCCAACATATGAGCTAATCATTTTAGCAACTTGTTTGTTGGCAAGGAGCAATCCAATTCCAAAATTATCCACTCCTGCATTATTAGAAATACAGGTGAGGTCATTAACATTTGATTGGGCAATTGCTTTTATACAATTTTCTGGGATTCCACATAAGCCAAAACCTCCGAGCATAAGCACATTGCCACTTTGTATATCTTTAACCGCCTCAGCAGCATTTTTAACAACTTTGTTCATTCTAATTTAAGACAACAAATATAAGGTAGAAGGATAAAATTACTAAGGTTAGTTGAACGACGGTCTCGTTCAGCTCTTTAATCTAAAATGTAAGCTTATTCTACTGTTGCCGAAAGACCAGAATCGCACAAGGCTTGGCATATACCAAAAAGTTTATGAATTTCACCAGACTTTACTGCACACTTACCTTTGGTATGGACAACCCAAGCACATTGTTCGGCTTGTATGTCGCTGTGATTACAATATTTCTGAAGACAATCTATTACCCAATCAAATGTATTCACATCATCATCATGAAGAATAATCTGAGATTCTAACTCAATAACTAATTCTACTTCTTCCTGATATTTAGTTTGGCTACCCACTATTTATCAATCTTTAAAATGTTTAGGGAGTAAGCGGGCCTTATTCTCATTACCGTTTAATAAACGGTCAATATTTTTTCTATGTGTTAGTACAACGAGTACTGCGGCACAAATTCCAAATGCTATAAAAAGCGGCTCATGTCTTTTAAATATCCATATTAGACTTACAGGAAAAAGTACAGCAGCAGAAATAGAGCTTAAAGAAACAAACCTAGTAGAAAGCAAAAGGCTTAGGAATATTGCAACACATCCTATTGCACTTAAATAATGAATAGCTATGATCATTCCAAATAGAGTTGCAATACCTTTACCTCCTTTAAATTGGGCAAAAACTGGGTATAAATGACCTATTACAGATAGTAATCCAAACAGCAACTGGAGATTAATAAAAAGTGTTTTTTGAAATATTGGACTAATATCAGGTACTAAATAGACTAAGGAAGCAGCTGTAAATCCTTTTATAACATCTAGTATCAACACAAAAATTCCAGCTTTTTTACCAAGTACTCTGAAGGTATTCGTTGCTCCAGCATTTCCACTTCCGAAATCACGTACATCTATTCCAAACATAGATTGGCCAATCCATACAGCACTTGGTATGGAGCCTAACATGTAAGCTAAAACACAAAGTAATATGATGTAAAGTTCTATCAATTCTAATCTTTATAAGAAAGCGCAAAAATACAAAAAACTAACTAAACAGAGCAATTCTGACATAAGTTACTGAAAACATAGCTCATAGAAGAAGGCTTATGCAACATATGGCTCTTCAAAATTGTCTAATTATTATGCATTTGGAGGAAAAGTATTCATTATCTTTGTAAGATGCTTCGCGCAGGCTTAATACTAGCAATTTTTATATCACTTTCAATCAGCTGTAAAGATAGGAAAGAGGGTAATCCTGTTGCTAGTTTTGAACTTATTACAGATAGTATAGCAGAAGGAAGTACGCTTTCATTAATACAAAAAAGTGAAAATGCCTCTTCATTTGAATGGAATGTGTTGGAATTAGGTATAAAGAGTACGGAGAATCAACCAAGTTTTTACATTGATTCGGCTGGTACATTTACATTACAACTTACTGCAAAAGGAGGAAATGGCATCACTTCTACATTGAGCTCAACTTTTAAAGTAACCAAGGATACTTTATGGAGGTTTTGCAATAGAGAGTCAAAAGAGTGGAGTATTAAATCAATAATAAATAATGGGACAGAGTTAATCAATGACGACTGCCAAGTTGATGATATATTCAAATTGGAACACATTATTAATAAACAGGATTCATTCTTTTATGATGAAGGAAATGTAACATGCCCAGCGGGAACCTATCCATTTACTATGCCAACAAAAGGTGATTGGACATTAGATTATGTTAACAGTACTATTAGTCTAGAGTTAAATGTGCTTGGAGTTGCCACTCAATATGTTTTTGACATCATTGCTATTCGGAAAGATTATTTTGAAGGTATTGATAATGCAAACAATACATCTATACTAATGATTGAAAAATAATTTGGTACATTTTAAATACATACTAGCCATCGGATTCCTCTTAATTCAAACATTGAGTTATGGTGCTGAACCAACAACTCAATCATCTGGAGTGTCTGTTGGTGTTAGTGAATGCGATGAAGTACGTTTGTCCTGGGCCAATGGAGATGGCTCTTGGCGTATTGTCCTTATTCGTGAAGGGGCCGCTGTGGATGATGTTCCATCGGATGGTACAAGTTATTTTGATAATTCATTCTATGGCTTAGGCCCTTCCATAAATGGCAATTATGTAATTTCAAATAATATAACAAATACAGCTCTTTTGCAAGGGCTAAAACAAAACACTACTTATCATGTGGCCATTTTTGAACATGACGGCGGTGTTTCACCCGATTATTTAACCAGTAATCCAGCTCGATTTAGTTTTACGACAGAAAATATAAATTTTGATGCCTATTTTGAGTTTACAGATAGCTGTCAATTTACCAATGATTTTGAATTCAAAAATAGAACTACAGCCACTTTTTCAGGAATAAACTATAGATGGGAGCTTGGCGATGGAACTGTAATTAATGGAGATTCTGCTTCCCACACTTATAATATGGGCGGCACCTATAGCGTAGTACTGAGGGTTCTAAACCCCAAAGGGTGCAAAAGCACTTACACATTGCCAAGAAAAGCATTTTGTGTTCCCAGACCAAAGAGCAATCCTCGAGAAGAAAACGGAGATACTATACAATGCTTGGATGGGAATTTTTTTAGCTTAGTAGATAAAACAACAATAGATAACGTTACCAACGCAAGTTTTACTGGTAAGTGGACGCTCCCTGATGGTCAAACGTTTACCTTCCCTAGAATCAACAAATCTTTTGTGACACCTGGAGATAAGTTAATAAAATATGTTAGTGAAACTGAAATGAGCAACGTCAAAACTGGCTGTGTGGATAGCATATCCTTTGTTTTAAAAGTTGTAGATAATCCAGGAAATAGCATTAAGAAAGGAGACACTGTACAGTGTTTTTCAGGCAATCAATTTACCTTTGAAAATAAAGCATCGAATTTGTCTTTTACCTCTTGGCAATTTGGAGATGGAGACAGTTCTAATATTATTGCAACAAGTCATTCCTATATAGATACTGGTTTATATAATGTAAGACATACTGCAACCACTATTGAGGGTTGTTCAAGTTCAGATACATTTCCTATTATAGTGAAGCCAAATAAAGATGCTAGTTTTAGCATTAGCCAGGCAGATTTTTGTCTAAATGATGGTCCAGCATTGTTTATACCAACTGATGACAGCGGCACCTTTTATGGGACAAACGTTATTGGTAGGGAAATGACATTTACACTACCAGGCATGCACACTATAACACATATAGTTGATGATTCAATTTGCCCTGACACTATTATTCAAACTTTCAATGTTAAACCAATACCAATATTTGAACTTAGGGATAGTAATATATGTGGCGGAGGATTTATTGAATACACTGTAAATTCAGGCACCACTTTGTTATGGGAAAATGGTAACGGCAACAGAACACGGCAATTTGCCAAAACTGGCTCATATTGGGCGAAAGCCTCAGAAAATGGTTGTATTTTTTCAGATACTTTTTCCCTTTACGTAGGTGCAGCACCATTGATTTCATTTCCAAATGACACTTTGCTTTGTGGAGGCCAGGTATTACTGCTTAGGCAATCGGCAAGCGCGGGAACCCGTTTCAATTGGAGTACAGGTAGCACAGATAGCATAATTGTAGTAACTAAAGGTAAAAGAATAACTTTAATAGCAACAAATGGGTGTGGCTCTAGTACTAAGACTATTAATGTTAGGTATTTAGAAGAAAACTGCGACCTATTCATACCTAACTCTTTTTCTCCAAATTCCTCAGGCCCAAATGACCTGTTTACATTTATTGAAAAAAACAGCATTAATGTAGAGATTTTCCAAATCTATAACAGATGGGGACATAAAGTCTATGATTATATAAAAAGTCCCAATAAGAATGGATGGGACGGAAATTTTAATGGAGAGCCTTGTCCATCTGGTGTTTATGTATATAAACTAATCTACAATACAGGACCTTCTCAAAACATTCAATTAAACACTGTTCAAGGTGTAGTCCATTTAATGAGATAATATTTAGTGGCCATCTCATAGATTAGGCTAAGATTTCTAGTTATTACGCCCTTTTGGGTTTCGTTCTATTTACTCTTTTATAAATTAGAAAGGGATGTAAATAGGAACCCTCCTATCGTCGGCCATCGGTCGTGGCGGCCCAAAATTACAAAACATTAAGCATAAAAAAACCCCAACAAAAGTTGGGGTTTATAAAATCTATACTAAGATTACTCGGCTGTAGTTTCAGCTTTAGAGGCAACTAAAATATCGTACTCCTCTTTTGAGCCTGTAATTAAATCGTCGTATGCTCGAATTCCAGTACCTGCCGGTATTAAATGACCAACAATTACATTTTCCTTAAGACCTTTTAGAGGATCAATCTTACCTTTAATTGCGGCTTCGTTTAATACTTTAGTTGTCTCTTGGAAAGATGCAGCACTCATGAAACTCTTAGTTCCTAAACTAGACTTAGTAATACCCATTAAAACAGGTTTAGCTGTAGCTGATTTCGCATCTTTGAATTCCACAGGCGTTTTGTCTTGTCTACGCAATGCACTGTTTACTTGTCTAATTTCTTTAAGACTCGCAATTTGACCTGCATGGGATGTTTCGCTTTCACCTGCTTCAGTAATTACCTTCTTATCCCAAATCCAATCATTTTGCAATCTTAAATCCCACTTATTCACAGCTTCACCTTCTAAGAATTTTGTATCACCAGCATCAATTATTTCCATTTTCTGCATCATTTGGCGAACAATTACTTCAATGTGCTTATCGTTGATACCCACACCTTGTAATCTATATACTTCTTGAATTCCGTTAAGGATATATCGTTGAACAGATGCTGGCCCCTCAACTCTTAAAATGTCCTGAGGAGTAATAGCACCATCACTAAGAGGTTGACCTGCTCTAACAAAATCTCCTTCGTAAACAAGGATATGTTTTTGCAAGGCCACTTGGTATTTCTTTTCTTCACCATCTTTACTCTTAACAAACACCTCCATGTTACCACGTTTGGTATTTCCAAAAGAAATAACACCATCAATCTCACTAACAACAGCAGGATTTGAAGGGTTACGCGCTTCGAAAAGTTCAGTAACACGTGGAAGACCTCCTGTAATATCTCTGTTTCGGATTGCACTTCTCGGTATTTTAGCTAAGATGTCTCCAACTTCAACTTTCATCTTGTCTTTACCAACTAGAATAGCACCGGCCGGAATATTGAACGTTTTAACATCCCCTTTTCCATTAACCAACATCAATGGTAATTTAGTCTTATCCTTCGTTTCTGTAATAACTCTTTCAGAGATTCCTGTTGCTTCATCACCAACTTCACTCATGTTAATTCCTTTAACGATGTCTTTAAATTCTAATTCACCTTTAAGGTCACTAATAATAAGTGTGTTAAAAGGATCCCATTTACAAAGTTCTTGACCTTTGGTAACTTTTTCTCCTTCTTTTACAAGAACAGTTGAACCGTAAGGAATATTGTAATAGGTTATCATATTTTTATCCTTAGGGTCAATAATTCTAACTTCCCCACTACGACCTAATACAATTTCCGCCTTACTCTTCTTACCAGTTTCTTCATCCATCATTACTTTAGTGATGGTATTAAGGTTATCAAAGGCAATAATTCCCTCGTATTTAGTTTCCAAGGTGTTTTCTGCTGCAATGTTTGTAGCAGTACCCCCTGTATGGAATGTTCTAAGAGTAAGCTGTGTTCCTGGCTCTCCAATACTTTGAGCAGCAATAACACCAACCGCCTCACCCACTTGGACTTGACGACCAGTAGAAAGATTTCGTCCATAACATTTAGCGCATACACCTTCACGTGTTTCACAAGTTTGTACAGAACGTACTTGGGTTTCTTCTATTCCAGCTGCTTCAATAGCTTTACCAACTACTTCTGTAATTGTCTCTGCACCAGCTGCTAATAATTCTTTAGTTTCTGGATGGTAAATATTATCTAAGGCAGATCTACCTAAAATTCTATTATATAAGCTTTCTATTTCTACATCATTATTAATAATTGGCTCCATAGTCAACCCACGAAGTGTTCCACAGTCTGTTTCTGTAATTACAACATCCTGAGCAACATCATGCAATCTACGTGTAAGGTAACCCGCATCTGCAGTTTTCAATGCTGTATCTGCCAAACCTTTACGAGCACCGTGAGTAGAAACAAAATATTCCAAAACACTAAGTCCTTCTTTAAAGTTAGAAATAATTGGATTTTCAATGGTATCACCAGTGTTGTCTCCAATATTTTTCTGCGGTTTAGCCATCAATCCACGCATTCCACCAAGCTGTCTAATTTGCTCATTAGAACCCCTAGCACCTGAATCTAGCATCATCCAAACTGGATTGAATCCTTGATCATCATTCATCAAGTCTTCCATCAATACTTTTTGAAGATCACTATTCACACGAGTCCACAAATCAATTACTTGATTATATCTCTCACGGTTTGTGATATACCCCATGTCAGCATTTCCTTTGATTTCCTTAACATCCTTATAGGCCTTCTTAACTAACCCATCTTTAATGTCTGGTATTCTAACATGATCCATGTTAAAACTCAATCCCCCAGTAAAAGCTGTTTTAAATCCTAATTCCTTTATATCATCAAGGAACTTGGCAGTTCTTGCAACACCTACTGTTTGAATTACATCAATAATGATATTTCGAAGATTTTTCTTCTTAATAAGCTCATCTACGTAACCAATTTCATCTGGAATAAGTTCGTTAAACAAAATTCTTCCTGCTGAAGTATCAATTACTCTAGAAACTAATTCTCCATTTTCTCTAACTTTAGTTAAACACTTAACTAAGGCATGTATTTCTACTTTTCCCTCGTTAAACGCAATCTTTAATTCTTCAATACCAGAAAAAATCAAGCCTTCACCTATTACTTTATGGTCCTTGGTACTTTTACGTTGTTTTGTAATGTAGTATAATCCAAGAATCATATCCTGAGAAGGAACTGTAATAGGAGCTCCATTTGCAGGGTTAAGAATATTATGAGAAGCAAGCATTAAGATTTGAGCTTCAGCAATGGCAGCATTTCCTAGTGGAACGTGAACAGCCATTTGATCCCCATCAAAATCCGCATTAAAACCAGCACATACCAATGGATGCAATTGAATTGCTTTTCCTTCGATAAGTTTTGGTTGGAATGCTTGAATACCTAATCTGTGAAGAGTAGGAGCACGATTCAGCATAACTGGATGTCCTTTAAGAATATTCTCAAGGATATCCCAGATCACTGGATCTTTTTTCTCAACTATTTTCTTTGCTGTTTTAACGGTTTTGACAATTCCTCTCTCTATTAATTTTCTAATAATGAAAGGCTTAAACAATTCAGCTGCCATATTCTTAGGAATACCGCATTCGTTCAATTTAAGTTTAGGACCAACAACAATTACAGAACGACCAGAGTAATCTACCCTTTTTCCAAGTAAGTTTTGACGGAATCGACCCTGCTTACCTTTAAGCATATCACTTAAAGATTTCAAAGGACGGTTACCATCACTTTTCACAGCACTGGCTCTTCTAGTATTATCTAAAAGAGAATCCACTGCTTCTTGAAGCATTCTTTTCTCGTTTCTTAAAATAACCTCAGGGGCTTTTATCTCAACCAATCTCTTCAGACGATTGTTTCTAATAATTACTCTTCTGTATAAGTCATTTAAATCGCTAGTTGCAAATCTTCCCCCTTCTAGTGGAACCAAAGGTCTCAATTCAGGTGGAATAACAGGTAACATTTTTAGAATCATCCATTCCGGATTGTTCTCACCTGTTTTTTGTGCTGATCTAAAGCTTTCAATAACTTTAAGTCTTTTTAATGCATCTTGCTTTCTTTGTTGTGAAGTTTCATTTGCTGCCTGATATCTAAGATCATAGCTCAACTTGTTTAGGTCTAGTCTTGACAACAAGTCTTGAAGTCCTTCAGCACCCATCTTGGCGATGAATTTATTTGGATCAGAATCATCCAATTGCTGATTTTCCTTTGGTAATTTATCTAAAGTATCCAAATATTCCTCTTCAGTAATTAAATCTAGATAGTTCATTTCCGAAGCATCTCCCGCCTGGATAACAACATACCTTTCATAATAAATTACCATATCCAATTTCTTGGTAGGGATACCTAGTAAATAGCCAATTTTATTTGGTAAAGATCTAAAGTACCAGATGTGAGCCACAGGAACGACCAAATTAATGTGTCCCATTCTCTCTCTTCTAACTTTCTTTTCTGTTACCTCAACACCACATCGATCACAAACAATTCCTTTGTACCTAATTCTCTTATATTTACCACAATGGCACTCATAATCTTTAATAGGTCCAAAAATTCGTTCGCAAAACAATCCGCCCATTTCAGGCTTATAGCTTCTATAATTAATGGTTTCAGGTTTTAGTATTTCACCAAAACTTCTACGTAAAATATTTTCAGGTGAAGCAAGAGATATTCTTACTTTACTAAAATTAGTTCCAATTTTTTGAATTTTCTTTTGAGTTTGCATCTAAAATTAATCGATAAATGTAACTTCAAGACCAAGGCCTCTTAGTTCGTGTAACAATACATTAAATGATTCTGGAAGACCAATACTTGTGATATTATCTCCCTTAACAATGGCTTCATACGCTTTGGCTCTACCTAAAATATCATCTGATTTTACGGTTAAGACCTCACGCAAAATGTTTGCTGCTCCAAATGCTTCAAGAGCCCAAACTTCCATTTCACCAAATCTCTGACCTCCAAATTGCGCCTTACCACCAAGTGGTTGTTGCGTAATTAATGAGTATGGACCGATAGAACGCGCATGCATCTTATCGTCGACCATATGTCCTAGTTTTAGCATATATATGATTCCAACTGTAGTTGGTTGATCAAATTTCTGTCCTGTTAAACCATTGTTTAAGTGAACCAAACCAGATTTAGGAATTCCTGCTTTACCAATGAAATCATCGATTTCAGCACCTGTAGCACCGTCAAAAATTGGTGTTGCAAATTTTACTCCTAATTCTTTACCTGCCCAACCAAGAACTGTTTCATAAATCTGTCCTAAGTTCATACGAGAAGGTACACCCAATGGGTTAAGTACAATATCAACTGGTGAACCATCATCTAAGAAAGGCATATCCTCTTCTCTTACAATTCTGGCAACAATACCTTTGTTACCATGACGTCCAGCCATTTTATCACCTACTTTTAGTTTACGTTTAGTTGCAACATAAACTTTAGCCATTTTTAAAATACCAGTTGGCAATTCATCACCAACACTAATTGCATAGTGTTCTCTTTTATAAGCGGTAACTTTCTCATTGTAAACATTACGGTAGTTTCTTAAACCTCTAGCAATTAATTGATTTTTGCTATCATCAGCCGTCCAACCCATGTTATTTACATTGGTAAAATCAATCGAGTGCAAATGCTTTTGAGTGAACTTGGTTCCTTTCGGGATTAGTTCTTCACTGTACATATTAAATACACCTTGACTAGTTTTACCAGAAACAATAGAGAATAGTTTTTTAACTAAATCATCTTTCAATGAAGCCATCTCATCATCATGATCATCTTCTAGTTGAGCTAATTTAGCTTTATCAGCAGCACGTGCCGTTTTATCTTTACGTGTTTTAGAGAATAGTTTTTTATCTATTACCACCCCACTTGCTCCAGGTGAAGCTTTTAATGATGCATCCTTAACGTCTCCAGCTTTATCTCCAAAGATTGCTCTCAGTAGTTTTTCTTCAGGAGAAGGTTCGGTTTCACCTTTAGGTGTAATCTTACCAATAAGAATATCGCCTTCTTTGATTGCGGCTCCAACTCTAATTAAACCATTTTCATCCAAGTTACGCGTCATATCGTCGCTAACATTAGGAATGTCATTGGTTAATTCTTCTTCACCTCGTTTGGTATCTCTAACGTCAATTTGGTATTCTGTAATATAGATTGTTGTAAACCAATCTTCCTTAACCACTTTTTCGCTAATAACAATCGCATCCTCAAAATTATATCCTTGCCAAGGCATAAATGCCACTTTCAAGTTACGTCCAAGAGCAAGTTCACCACCCTCAGTTGCATAACCTTCACAAAGCACTTGACCTTTTCTAACTTTATCCCCTTTGCGTACAATTGGTCTAAGGTTTATACATGAATTCTGATTTGTTCTTCTAAACTTAGTTAAGTAATAGGTTTTAATATCACCCGTAAAACTTACTAAGTCATCATTTTCATCGTGATTGTATCGAATAGCAATTTCATTGGCATCAACATAATCTACAATACCATCTCCTTCTGCATTTATTAAAGATCTACTATCTCTAGCTACTTTTTCTTCTAATCCAGTTCCAACAATAGGAGCTTCTGGTCTAATCAATGGAACTGCCTGACGCTGCATGTTAGAACCCATAAGGGCACGGTTTGCATCATCATGTTCCAAGAATGGGATTAAAGAAGCGGCAATAGAAACAATCTGATTTGGAGCAACGTCCATAAAATTAACCTCAGCTGGGTTAACTAGTGGAAAGTCACCCTCTTTTCTACTTCTTACAACATCAGTTTTAAAGTTTCCTTTATCATCTAACTCAGCATTTGCTTGTGCAATGGTTTGTCCATCTTCTTCTTCAGCGCTAAGGAAATGAATTCCTTCTTCAACTTTACCTTTGGTAATTTTCTTATAAGGAGTTTCGATAAAACCCATACCATTAATACGAGCATGAACACAAAGTGAAGAAATCAAACCAATGTTTGGACCTTCTGGTGTTTCAATCGTACATAATCTACCATAATGAGTATAGTGAACATCACGCACCTCAAAACCAGCTCTTTCTCTACTCAAACCACCGGGTCCTAAAGCTGAAAGTCTACGTTTATGCGTAATCTCAGCAAGAGGATTTATTTGATCTAAGAACTGAGAAAGTTGAGAAGTACCAAAGAATGAATTAATTACACTACTTAACGTTCTAGCATTAACTAGATCTTGGGGTGTAAACACTTCATTATCTCTAATGTTCATTTTCTCACGAATGGTTCTAGCCATACGCGTAAAACCAACACCAAACTGTTGATACAATTGCTCACCAACTGTTCTAACACGTCTATTACTTAAGTGATCAATATCATCTAGTAATTCCTGACCATTGAATAATTCAATAAGGTTCTTGATTATACTAATGATATCATCCTTCGTAAGAATCTTAATATCCATATCGATATCAAGACCCATTTTTTTATTAATACGGTATCTACCAACCTCACCTAAATCATATCTTTTATCAGAGAAGAACAATCTATCGATAATACCTCTAGCTGTTTCTTCATCTGGTGGATCTGCATTTCTAAGTTGACGATAGATTACTTCTAGCGCCTCTTTACAGTTATTAGAAGTATCTTTTTGTAGTGTATTAAAGATTACATCGTAGCTTAAACCATCGTTTGTTTCATTGATAAGAATGATAGATTTAACTCCAGACTCAATGATTTGTTCGATGTGTTCCGTTTCTAAAACAATATCTCTCTCTAAAACAACTTCGTTTCTTTCAATAGAAACAACTTCTCCAGTATCCTCATCCACAAAATCCTCAACCCATGTTTTAAGAACACGTGCCGCCAATTTTCTACCAAGAACTCTTTTTAAACCAGCTTTAGAAACTTTAACTTCTTCGCTAAGTCCAAAAATATCTAAAATGTCTTTATCACTTTCAAATCCAATTGATCTAAGAAGTGTTGTAACCGGGAACTTTTTCTTACGATCGATATAAGCATACATTACTGCATTTACATCTGTTGCAAATTCTATCCATGAACCCTTAAAAGGGATAACACGAGCAGAAAATAGACGTGTTCCATTAGAGTGAAAACTTTGACCAAAGAACACCCCTGGACTTCTGTGCAACTGACTTACAATAACACGTTCGGCGCCATTAATAACAAAGGTTCCATTTGGTGTCATGTATGGAATATTACCTAAATAAACGTCCTGAACGATGGTTTTAAAATCCTCGTGTTCTGGATCATTACATGATAGTTTTAATTTTGCCTTAAGCGGTACAGCGCAAGTTAAACCACGTTCGATACACTCTTGAATTGTGTATCGTGGAGGGTCCACAAAATAATCTAAGAATTCTAATTCGAAAATATTTCTCGTATCTGTGATAGGAAAATTTTCTGCAAACACTTTGTATAATCCTTCTCCTTCGCGCAGGTCGGACGGTGTTTCCAATTGAAAGAATTCTTGAAATGATTTAAGTTGAACATCCAAGAAATCTGGGTAATCTAAAGCATGTTTTATTTTGCCAAAAGAGACCCTATTACCAATATTTATACTCAATTTTTTATTTTTTTTTGTTTAACAATAATTACTAATAGACACTAAATTTGATTAAACCGCCAAAAGGCCCATGGTAAAACCAGGGCCTTAGGGGTAATTGGGGTTAAGAATTACTTAACCTCAACTTCAGCACCTGCCTCTTTCAATTTAGCTGCAATTTCTTCAGCTTCCTCTTTGGAAACTTTTTCTTTTACAGCTTGAGGGGCACCATCAACTACATCTTTCGCCTCTTTCAAGCCAAGTCCTGTAATATCCTTAACCGCTTTAACAACGTTAAGTTTTGCACCACCTGGAGCAATTAATATTACATCAAACTCAGTTTGAGCAGCAGCATCATCTCCACCAGCGGCAGGTCCAGCAACAGCTACAGCAGCAGCTGCAGGCTCTATACCATGCTCGTCTTTAAGGATAGTTGCTAATTCATTAACCTCTTTTACAGTAAGGCCTACTAACTGATTCGCGAATTCTTTTAAATCTACCATTATATTATAATTTACTTTTATGTTTTACTAATTATTAACCTCTTTCTTCGAGAGCTTTTATTAAACCTGCAATCTTATGTCCTGCATTAGCTTGCAATCCTGAGATTACATTCTTTGCTGGAGATTGTAGTAAAGAAATAATCTCTCCAATTAAATCTTCTTTTGATTTTAGGTTTGCCAATGTTTCTAGGTTTTCATCTCCAAGATAAACACTTGAATCTACCCAAGCCCCTTTTAAAATAGGCTTTTTACCTGCTTTACCTCTAAATTTCTTCAAAGCAGTTGCAGGAGCTTTCACATTTTCAGCATACATGATTACAGAGTTACCTTTAAGAATTATATCCAACTCATTAAAGTCAACACCAGACTCTTCCATTGCTTTTTTGATAAGTGTATTTTTAGCCACTTTCATGGTAACACCACTTTCAAACATCAATCTACGCAAGTCGTTTGTATCGTTTGCACTTAAGCCGGTTGCATCGGCTATATAAAGTGAATTGATGCTTTTAAAAGTACCAGTCAACTCACTAACTACATTAATTTTTTCTGATTTTTTCATAACTAAAGATCTGGAACAGATTTAACATCAATATTTACACTAGGGCTCATTGTGCTGCTCATGAAAACACTTTTAAAGTAAGTTCCCTTTGCCGCACTTGGCTTTAACTTATTTATTGTTTGAATTAACTCAACTGCATTATCCATAATTTTATCTGCATCAAAAGATGCTTTACCAATTGAGGTATGGATGATACCAGCTTTGTCAACTTTAAAATCAATCTTACCAGCTTTAACTTCCTTAATTGCCTTAGCAACATCAGGAGTTACCGTTCCACTTTTTGGATTTGGCATAAGGTTACGAGGGCCTAAAACTTTACCTACTTTTCCTAGTTTAGCCATAACTGCAGGCATTGCAATGATAATATCAATATCAGTCCAACCTCCAGCAATTTTATCCAAATATTCATCTAGACCTACAAAATCAGCACCTGCTTCTTTGGCTTCATCTTCCTTATCTGGGGTTACCAGGGCCAAAACACGCACTTCTTTACCCAATCCATGAGGAAGAGCTACCACACCACGAACCATTTGATTAGCTTGCTTAGGATCAACACCTAATCTAATATTCAAATCAACTGATGCGTCAAAATTTGTTGTGGTTAATTTCTTTACTAATTCACTAGCTTCATTAATAGTGTACGCTTTTTCACTATCAACTAAATCTATTATTGCTTTACGCTTTTTTCCAATTTTCATCTTTCTACTCCCTTAATTAAAATGGTGATGCTCCAGTAATTTTCATTCCCATACTTCTGGCAGTTCCTGCTACCATTTTCATGGCAGATTCTACTGAAAAGCAATTTAAATCGGGCATTTTATCTGATGCGATTGTTTTTACTTGGTCCCAAGTAACGTTACCTGACTTGATTCTATTTGATTCAGCAGATCCTTTTTTAATTTTTGCCGCTTCAAGCAATTGTGATGCTACTGGTGGTGTTTTGATTATAAAATCAAAAGACTTGTCAGCGTACACAGTAATAACAACTGGTAATACTTTCCCTTGTTTATCTTGAGTTTTTGCATTGAATTGTTTGCAAAAATCCATGATATTTACACCTTTTGCTCCTAAAGCAGGACCAATTGGCGGTGCTGGGTTAGCTTGACCACCTCTTACTTGAAGTTTAACAAAACCTGATACTTCTTTTGCCATTTATTTATTTCTACAATTTTTGTACTTGATTATAATTCAACTCAAGTGGTGTTCTTCTACCAAAGATTTTAACCATCACTTTAAGTTTTTTCTTCTCTTCATTTACTTCTTCAATCACTCCATCAAAATCATTGAAAGGTCCATCTGTTACTTTAACAGCTTCACCTACAAGATAATGTTCGGTAGAAACATCTTCTGTACCTGTAAGGTCATCTGCAGTGCCTAGAATACGAGCAAGCTCGCTTTGGCGGAGTGGAACGGGAGTGTCTTTAGAACCTAGAAAACCTACTATTCCTGTTACGCTTTTTATTAGGGGTAAAATTTCTGGGTCGGAAAAATCGGCTTGAACCAAAACGTATCCTGGGAATGCGTTTCTTTCTTTAACCACTTTTTTTCCATTTTTTACTTGGTATACTTTTTCAGTAGGAATTAGTATTTCTGGAACATAGTCTGTTTTAGCAGCGCGTTCCAATTCCACTTGAACGTATTGTTTTACTTTCTTTTCTTGCCCGCTAATAGCGCGAACAACATACCACTTATATCTATCGATAGCTTCGGTCATTTAATATTTAGAATAATTCGTAAAACGTAGATAAGCCATACCCAAACAAAGTATCCATCAGCCAAATAACTAGGGCGAAAATTATAGAAGCAATCAATACAATTATTGTTGATTCTGTTAATTCTTCCCATGTAGGCCAAGAAACCTTATTGACTAATTCGTCTTTAATATCTCTGAAGTAGGCTGTTATGCGATTCATATTCTTTCTTTCTTTTTTAGCACGGACACTAGGATTCGAACCCAGATCAAAGGTTTTGGAGACCTCTATTCTACCATTGAACTATGTCCGTAAAAACAGAGACGCACACAGATGTGCATCTCTATCTTTATCATTTTTTCAATTAGTTACTCGATGATTTCAGTTACCTGTCCTGCACCTACAGTTCTACCACCTTCACGGATTGCAAAACGTAAACCTTTTTCCATTGCAATTGGTTGTATCAATTCAACAGTAATAGTGATATTATCACCAGGCATACACATTTCAGTTCCTTCTGGAAGTGTGATTTCACCAGTTACATCTGTAGTTCTGAAATAGAACTGTGGACGGTATTTGTTAAAGAATGGAGTATGACGTCCACCTTCATTTTTGCTCAACACATAAACTTCAGCTTTGAATTTAGCGTGTGGCTTAACTGAACCAGGAGCACAGATAACCATTCCTCTTTTTATATCAGTTTTTTCAATACCTCTTAAAAGGATACCAGCATTATCACCAGCTTCACCTCTATCCAACAGTTTACGGAACATTTCAACTCCAGTACAAGTAGAAGTTAAAGTAGATCCAAAACCAATAATTTCAAGACTTTCACCTATGTTAACTACTCCTCTTTCGATTCTTCCTGTAGCAACTGTTCCACGACCTGTAATTGAGAAAACATCCTCAACTGGCATCAAGAAAGGTTGATCAACCAATCTTGGTGGCACTGGAATCCAATCATCAACTGCAGTCATCAATTCATTTACAGTTTCTACCCATTTAGGCTCATTATTAAGAGCACCAAGAGCAGAACCTCTAATAATTGGAGTATTATCAGCATCAAACTCATAGAATTTCAATAAATCACGAATTTCTAACTCAACTAAGTCAAGAAGTTCTTCGTCATCTACCATATCTACTTTATTCATAAATACTACTAGACGAGGCACACCAACTTGACGCGCAAGTAAGATATGTTCTCTTGTTTGTGGCATAGGACCATCAGTAGAAGCAACTACTAAGATAGCACCATCCATTTGAGCAGCACCTGTAACCATGTTCTTAACGTAATCCGCGTGACCCGGACAATCTACGTGAGCATAGTGACGATTAGCTGTAGCGTACTCAATGTGCGCTGTGTTAATGGTAATTCCTCTTTCTTTTTCTTCTGGAGCTGAGTCAATTTCTTCAAATGAACTCTTCTCTGAACCTGCGGCACCAGAAAGAACTGATGAAATTGCCGCTGTTAAAGTTGTCTTACCGTGATCTACGTGTCCAATCGTACCAATATTTACGTGCGGTTTGGATCTGTCAAAAGTTTCTTTAGCCATAGTTTACTTATTATAATTGTTATTCTTTTATATTTCTTTATTCGTTACGTTTATTGAGCCAATGATGGGATTTGAACCCATGGCCTCTTCCTTACCAAGGAAGTGCTCTACCCCTGAGCTACATCGGCTTATCCTTTAAAGCTTTGTTTTCACAAAGCTTTAAAATAAAGAGCAGAAGACGAGGTTCGAACTCGCGACCTACAGCTTGGAAGGCTGTCGCTCTACCAGCTGAGCTACTTCTGCTTTTATCCCAATTTGAAATAATGAAGTGGGGAGGGTAGGATTCGAACCTACGTAGCCGAAGCAATGGATTTACAGTCCATCCCATTTGACCGCTCTGGTACCTCCCCAAACCTTTAATTTCAAAAGGATTGAGCCACCTGTCGGGATCGAACCAACGACCTACTGATTACAAGTCAGTTGCTCTACCAGCTGAGCTAAGGTGGCTTTTCAATGAACGTTCCTCAGTGCTTTCGCAAAAAGGACTGCAAAAATACTACAAAAATGTAATTTATCAACACATGCTAATAATTTTTTTATTAGCAGTAAAAACACCCATTTTAGAAGTGCTTTTTTCTATTACTTATAGGTCGATATCTTGTCTAAATCTATAATCTTGAACTTCCGCTTTTTTGTACATAGCTTGGTCAAGTCTCCTCAAAACAAAATCAGCTGTATTAAAGGCATCAAACTTGCCATTTTCGCCTAACCCTGCTTTAGGAATTTTCACTTTATCTCTTTTATCTACAAAAACTATTGCGACAGCTTGGTTACCACTGATTTGAACACTAGATGTTTTCACCGGAGTTCCAACCAAAGCACCAAGTACTTTATCATCTTTCATTAATTGCGGCAAGAAATTTTGCGAAGCTTTGAAATTTTCTATAGGAATAAGAGTTCCTCCAACTTTCTTAGCTAAATCTGCTGGCTTAATGTTAGAAGTATAATACTTATTGATTTTAGTTTCGATTTTTTTAGCTTTCAGTTCTTTCCTTACTTCAGCCTCCATCTTGTCTTTCACATCTCTCCATTCTGCAAACCCTCTGTTTCTAGCAGAAGTTACATGGACAACAATGTATTTATCTCTGAATTGAAAAACATTTGAAATATCTCCGGTTGATCTTTTTTTGTTAAATAGCCAATTAATTATTTGTCGGCTATCAGACCTATCCGTTAAACCAATAATTTCTTTAGTAGTAGTATTAATATCCTTAACTAACCTAGGAGTTAAAGCAAACTTTTTCTGAGCCTTACCAAAAGAAGCGGAGTTTTTGTAATCCAAAGTATTAACAAATTTAGTACTGGCTTTGTCCGCTGCCTTTGTTATTTCTGAACCAGGAAGCACTTCTATATTCTCCACCCTTACTTTCGCCAATTTGTTTTGCGGATCCTCATTTACTTTTATAATATGGTATCCGAATTGTGATTTAGCTATTCCAATTGCGCCCTTATTGTTTGCTTTACAAAAATCTGCAAAACCAGGAACGAAATTAGCTACTGGTTTAGGGCCTAAAGCACCACCTTCTGCTCCTGACCCTGGATCGGCACTAAACTGCTTAGCCATTTGAGCAAAATCTGCCCCACCTTTAATTTTAGCTAACAATTCATTTGCTCTAATCTTGGCCTCAACAGAATCTTTTACAGGAACTTTATTTTCCATATTTGGATCGGTTGCAATCAAAATATGAGAAATATCCACTATAGGATTGGGATTTTCTATTGTTTTGATTTTACGACCAACCATATATTTTCCATTATAATAGCGCGGTCCAACAACAGAACCTGTTGTTGAATTAAAAACATCTGCATAAAATTCAATCTCAGCAGTGTCACCTTCAAACATATCTGGTGAGATATAATTAGTTACACCACCACCTAAAGTATCATTTTCACCATCTTGTGCATATGCCGCAGCTTTTTCCTGAGCCATTTCTAGGGCTAAAGCTGAATCTGCTTGATTTGGAATAACATCCCAAGCAACAAACTCTATATCTCTTTCATCAATTGTTTGTCGATACAAATACTTATGACTTTCATAGTAAGACTTGTAATCTTCATCCGTTAATTTAATCTCTGTATCAGGAATTGTTGAATAATTTACGGCAACAATTGAACCTGTTGTTCCTTCGTTTGCAGAAACAAATTCGTATTCCTTCTCTATAGTAGTGCTGTGGATTGTATTAGCGATGTACCGAGCATAACGTTGTGTACTTGTTTGTTTCTTAATTCTATCTGTAAAGTCCAACAATTGACTTTTCAATTGCTTATCTCTCCGTGCATTTCTAAACAATTCTTTTACTTTAGTTCTGCTATACGAGCCATTATCCATAAAATTAGGAACTTGTTTAGCCACTTCCGCTGGATTTTCACCTAAAAACATTTCTTTAACATCAATATCCGTAACGGCAACACCTGATTCATCCACTGCCTTATCCATGGTATTTGCTGCCAAAATTTGAGACCAAGCACCTTCAAAAGCTCTTTTTCTTACTTCCTTAAATTGCTTCTGTCTTTCCGCATCTGATTGAATCTGCTCCATATCTGATTGATATAAACCATTAGCAATATCATTAAACTCATCAAGCTTAACATCTTCCCCGCCAACTTGTGCGACTAAGTTCGCATCTGCACCAGGGTTGTTTCCATTGCCTTTTATTGCATCGGTTGCCACAAATGCTATAAGTGCAACGACTACTGCTCCAACTACTATTCCTGAAGCTCTAAGTTTTTGTATTACTGCCATAAGGTATCTAAAAAAGATTGCAAATTTATCTGTTTAATGCGTGTAATTCAAGCGGATGCGGAATTATATTTTTTGTTTGAATTGTTTTTGGGTGATAATAGGCCAAACAGCAAATGTATTAAATAGCAGATCTGGCAATTTAGCGGGTGGTGGATTTGTTGTTGTAAGGTCTATAGAATAGTTGATGAGACTCATGAGAATATCGCATTCGCAATAAATTTGGTTAGAATAAAATGCGGCTGGGTGAAGCGGAAGCTCCTTTGTAAAGTATGTTTTAAATGAATTGAATTGGCATGGCGAAAGAATGAAGCCCCTGCAAATTCTAATGAATTTTACATTCTTTGTAAAGAACTTTAGTGGAACACAGCTTTGAGCCCACCTTATCTTTCTATAAAAAAATCGCTTTGCAATTGATTTTTACCAGCTCTAATTCTAATATCGAATAAGCCCTTACCGAGTTTAGTTTTTGGAATTATTTCTTCAATACTTGGCTGACTCAGGGTTTCATAAACATTCTTATAAACTAATGTTTTGCCTCTATAAATCTCAACAATTGCATTTTTACTGCCAGGCAACTCTGCGTGCACAACCACATCATTCTGTTTTGCTCTAAAAACACTTGTTAATACAGGAGGATATTTATCTGGTTTAGGTTTACAAATCATTTTTTCTGTAAGAAGTGCTACTTCAACTGAAGGAATTGATCTTATTTCATCAAAAAATGTATAAGCCACTCTTACATTTTTTCTTTCGGCTGCAACCGAGATATAGTCACCAAAGAACACTTGCTCACCTGGAGGTGGAATTGATTGAAGAGTTACTCTATATTCCGGTCCCCACCCTTTCTTTAATAAAGGTGCTACTACAACATCAATAAAGATATTATTATTGGAGAACCTTCTACTGTAATAAGTCGCATAAATTTGATTTGTTTTACGGTCTTTACAGATATGAGGCATGTACTGATCTGTTGACTTATCCAAAGCTTGTTGGTTAACCATAGTAGGGCTTGACCAATGGAGCCCATTATCTTCGGATGAGACACTATAAATATTTTCAGTCCCAGTTCCACTGTGTCCGTAAATTACAAATAATTTATCTTTCTTTCCTGCTTGAATAAACGGCATACTGTTGGCCCTGTTTATACCTTGAAGGCTTTCTATGTTCCAACCGTTTGGTTGGGATGCAATTTCTTTATCTAGACCCCAAGTTTTACCTCCATCTAAACTGATATCTAACCAAATTTTACTTCTCCCTGCCCAAGTGCAATAGAGTTCCCCTTTTTTTCCAATGGCCACATTTGCTCCTTCCAGCGTATTATCACCATCCAGGGCATCGCCGGCATTATCTGAAATTATGACCGGCTCTGAAAAAGTCTTACCCAAATCATCGCTAAACGAAAACTTTATTCTAGATGAATCAGATGGACTTGAACTACCATACTTATCAAATTCTGTCCACGTTATATAAATCCTATCTTTATACTTGCTTTTTTTAGATTCATCTACGGACAACCAAGGTTTATCCTGCATCTTTCCTTCGTTAAAACCTAGTCCAGCACTGTAAAATGTTTTGCCTCCATCTATACTTCCTTGAAAGACAATTCTATCAAAGTGTGATGGCCATGTCTTGCCTTTGGTTTTAGATAAATGCGTTAGATAAATATTACCTGTATTTGTAATGTATGTAACTGGATCACCATAGAACCCTTCTTTAGGGCTTAGTGTTTTTGCGTTCCAAGACAAACCCCCATTTTCACTGATAAAGAATTGAGAAGTATTGCTACCTAGCACTTGAAAAGCCGGGTATTTAGGGTCCATTGCAATTGATGGCTCATTCGTTTCAAGTCCCTCAGGCACAACTTGAACCGTTTTATGAAATTGCGCCAAAAGGTTTGCAGAGACAAAGAAGCACAGGAATAAAACTGAGATTTTCATTTGTTAATGGTCTCCTTTAGCTGAAAGCCATCTTTCGGCATCTAAAGCAGCCATACAACCAGAACCGGCCGCAGTTACTGCCTGGCGATAGATTTTATCTTGTGCATCTCCACTACAAAAAACACCTTCCACGTTCGTGTAAGAAGAATCTGGTTTTGTTATAATATAACCTTGCTCATCCATATCTAGAAAATCTTTAAAAATGGCTGTATTTGGAGTATGTCCTATAGCAACAAAGAAACCTTTTACGGCTATCTCCCTTTTTACTTGTGTTTGATTATTAACAACTCTTACTGCTTCAACAGTTTTATCTCCTAAGATTTCATCGGTTTCAGTATTGAACAAGATTTCAATATTTGGTGTTGATTTTACTCTATGTTGCATTGCCTTACTCGCTTTAAAGTGGTCTTTTCTGACCAACAAATAAACCTGCTTACATATTTTAGCTAAATAACTGGCCTCTTCACAAGCGGTATCTCCAGCTCCAACAATAGCAACATCTTCTCCTCGATAAAAGAAGCCATCGCAAACTGCACAAGCACTTACTCCACTTCCATTCAATCTAGTTTCAGACTCAATGCCTAGCCATTTTGCGCTAGCGCCTGTAGAAATTATTACAGTTTTAGCCTCAATTTTTTTCTGTCCATCAACGGTTACCATTTGAGGGTCACCATTTTTAAAATCCACTGAAGTAACCATCCCAAAACGCACGTCAGTTCCCAAACGAACTGCCTGATTTTTAAAGTGCTCCATCATTTCAGGACCCATAATTCCATCCGGGTATCCTGGATAATTTTCCACGTCCGTGGTTATAGTAAGTTGCCCTCCTGGTTGTAAGCCTTCATATACTACAGGTTTCATATCTGCTCTTGCTGCATATATTGCCGCAGTATAACCAGCTGGTCCGCTACCTATTATTAGGCAGTCAATTTTTTCTATTTGATTTTCCATTTTTTGGGAATGCAAAATTAACTCCGATTAGATAGAATTGAAAATTACACGTGTAATTTTACTCTCCGAAAACCGGTTCACCTTTAATAATATCAGAAACACTTAGGTAATAATATTGAGAATCATCAATCTTATATCTAAACAACAAGCCTCCATTATGGGTTCTAGCAGGCTCAGCCTTCTCAGATCCTGATCCAGCATGCGGGTACATGTTTTCTGAATCATCTGAATCCGGCGAAACAAAATAGTAAAAGCCAAAAACAACAGTTTCGCCTTTCTTTACTTCTTTTCCTGTGGCGTCTTGCATACTTGAATTAAAAACTCTAGCCCTGTCAGCATATCCATTGGACCAAAAGGTATCACATTGCAATTTTCCAGTCTTTTTCATTTCGGCTTTAACTACAATATGATGTGTTGTAGGTGAACCTGCAACCCCAGGATAAATAACTGTTTCAGTTGCCTGCAATACTTTTACATGTTTGCTTTTTTTTATACTCGAACATGCAAATAAAATACATGTTAAAGATAGTGTTAATAATACTTTCATTTTATATCTATACCGTTTGAACTAACAAAGTAAATCTTTTTTTTCCATTTTCTTAAGCCCTGCTTTATTGCCATTTCATATTCTCCCTCAGACATATTAGGCAGAACTGCACCAGTGCACAAATTATTGATTAAATTAAATGAAACTGATGCTTTAGTTTTACTATTCTGGCAATTGGTCAACTTTAACTTGTATTTCTTACTCGACTTTCTAAAAGTTTTTATTTCTTGCCCTGAATAAAGGGTATCAAGATTAGATTGATTAGAATAAAATGGCATTTTAGAATTAGGGATTGAATAATTTAAAGCAAGGGAAAAGTTTGGTATTCCATATCCAGAACGCGTACTATGGACCATAGAGTGACTGGATATAGCTCTAAGCATTTCTTTATAAAATATAGTGGATTGATTTGGGTATAATTGAATAAGACAGGTTAATGCGCCTGCCAAACATGGCGCTGAGAATGAAGTTCCTGTAGCACCGACTACATAGCCAGCAGCGCCTATGCAAGGTGTTCTGACTCCAATTGCAGCAACATCTGGCTTTTGAGCACCCTTTTCAAATCCATGAGAACTAAAATCTGCAATTTCTCCATTTGGGAAAGCTGCAGCAACAGAAAAAACATCTGGTGAACCAGAAGGAAATCCCATATACTTCCAATTCCCATCACCCTCGTTACCGGCACTATTCACTAACACTAGACCTTTGTCGGAAGCAATTTTGGCTACCTTGAACATTGGCCAATCTAAAATACCCAAATCAGATGACTGATGATCAAATTCTTCATTATCGAAACGAGTATAGCCAAGCGAACACTGTATTAGATCTGCACCTAAAGCACTCGCCTCTTCTACTCCTTGTATCCATGCCCACTCTTCTAATGGGGATTCAAAGTCTCCAGTTTCTGTTGCAATTATACCATAGTTAGCTCCAAAGCCTGTTCCAATATAAGTTCCGCTTAAGTTAGCGGCCATACAACTTAGCACTTGGGTCCCATGTTGACCGGCAGCAAAAATGTTAGTGCTATTTTGGGACATATCCCTATAAAACCAAAATCTATTATTGACTCTCAACGAATCAAAAACACTGAGGCGATGAACGTTTGAAAAGCCACCATCAAAAACAATAACATCTACTCCATTCCCTGTATAGCCTTTTTGATGGAGTCCTTTTAGTCCTAAAAAATTGATAATAGATTCGGAGGCACCATACTTTCTATTCCCTTCAATTGGTACCGTAATAATTTTTGAGGAATCTAGCGCTAGGTTTTGATTAATAGGCCATTTATTATTTGACATGGTATCGACCAGCCATGTACGTTTAACGATATCAAAATCTGGAATAATAGGACTCTTACTTACTACTATTATGGTATTCAGCCATCTTGATTTATAAACCAACTCGAATCCTGCATCCTGAATGGCATTGATCTTTTCCTTAGGAATTGGAAAGTCCAAACCATTAATCTCAATTCCTTTTAATTTCCGCTTCTTTACTGCCTTAGCCTCAAGTAAAGAATTAGGATTACTAAGTTTATATTGATTTTCGTTTTTAAATTCTACTGCATGAAAATACCACTGCGCTGAGATATTGCTCAAAGTAAAAAGAGTTAGAAACAGGAAACTAGTACCTTTCAATGAGGTGCACTGTCCTATCGTAACCATCAAAAAATCCTTGAACTTTCCTTTTATCGACCTGTTTGAAATACAATAATCCAATATCTTTTGCATACACTTGTTCAAATTCTTTATGTTCAAAATTATTCTTAATTCCTTCATTCTCTATTCGCACACAATTGTTAGAATTATAATAATTGCCACTATAGGCTTTAAACAACAAGGTATAAAATAGCAAGTTTTGAGGATTGTTATTTCGTTCGTTTTCATCCCACAATGCATCTTCAACCGCAGGAAAACTTAATCTTATTCTGCGGGTATTATTTTCTATTCTTTCAAGATATTCGGGGATAGCAACTACATAATAATTAAATTCGAATTCCCATTTTGCCGAGTCATTGAGTCTTTTAAATCTAGAGAAACGTGCAGCATTTCTATTAATATTGTCTTCAAAAAATGTATCAAAAGTTTCACAGTACTGGAATATTGTTGTATCAATTGTTCTACTAAAAGATACGTATTTGATTTCATTCACCTCGTAAACCCATGTTTTAAACTCCTCTGAAATAGGAAAATACTGATTGATGTATGGGGCTTTATAAGTACTCCGTTTATCCTTGATACAACCTGACATGGCAAGAACAAGGAAAAGAATTGAAACGTTTTTAATCATTACTTGATGCTTTGTAATTTCCAATTCAATTCAAAGCCATCTTTATCTGATCCATTAATATCGATATTTTGAATATTCTTCTCTACCATACCCACACCTTTTGCATAATAATAATTCTCTGTCTTTTCTGAGATTATAGTGATTTCATCTTTTTGATTGACATGGACTGATTCATCAAATGTCAAAAAGTCGTTGAAGTGTGGTTCATCAACGGTCTTATAAATATACTTTTGTTTTTCTAAGTCATTGTAAACATTGCCATCCCAGCTTCTTTTCTTCCGAATTGGAAACGAAAGTGGTACAAACCTTTTATTGTTCTCATAATACTGAATACCTAATTCATCTATTTGTATAGTTGCTAAACCAAAAAATGAATAACTAGTATCATTGTTTATTGAAATCTCTCGTTCTAATCTATACACTTCATTTCCCTCATTGTCAATAAACTGTGAAGCCACCCTTTCTTTAACAATAAAGCTTCTAGTCACTTTAGGTGTTTGCGGGTTAAATGAATTATAGAGAGTAGAATCACATCTATAAAAACGTATTTGTCCTAAATCATAGCCATAGTACTCTTTGCCCAAGGTTGTTAGCTTTTCTGTTTCCTTTTTACAGGAAGAAGAAGCTAATAAAGCAAGTGCTATGTAAAGACTGATTCTCAGAGACATACAAATATAATTAAAGGATAAACGATAAATGCGTAATTTTATTTACCGAAACTACTTCTGTGCAAATTTGTAGAACAACCAGGCAACTGGTGCAAACAAGAAATTTAGTGACCAAGCAGCTAACCAGGGCTCCATCACTCCTGTTTGACCCATAGATATAAAGTATTTACTAAAAAAAAGAAAGAAAATAATAACAAATATTCCAATAGCTAATGACCAACCGACACCACCTCTGGACTTTCTGCCAGCAACGCTGACTCCTATTATCATTAGTATAAAAGTACTAAATGGACTTGCCCAGCGGCGATGTTTCTCTGTTTCTAAGAAGTTAATGATTGAACTTCCCCTCTTTTTTTCATTGTTGATAAAGTGATTTAATTCACTCTGATTAAAACTCTGAACATCTTCATTTCTGAAGAAGAACCGATTAGGGTTAAAGTTTAAATTAGTATCTAAAGTAGAAAACTCCCTGATTATATGGTCTCCGTCTTCATTAATTATTCTTTGAGTAACATTCTCTAGCTTCCATGATTTCTTTTTATCATTGTAGCTTATAAATCTAGAAAACAAGGTAGAACTGAGTTCAGTCCCCTTGTATTGCTGTGTATAAACGCCAACACCTGTACTATCGTTATTGTTAAAATACTCCATGTATAGAATAACATCTGGACGAATTTGACTAAATATCAAGCCTCGAGCTTTACTCCAATAGTCTGTTAAATACTGATCTTGAAATTCTACTCTTTTCTTATCTCCTGCTGGAATAATCCAAGCGTTTAACAAATAACTAAAGATAGCTACAATTGCTCCTGCAATCATATATGGCTTCAGAATCCTTTTGAAAGACATCCCACCAGCCAAGAATGAAATAAATTCACTTCTGCTGGCTAATCTACTTGTAAAATAGATTGTAGATATAAAGATGAATATTGGACTAAAAGTATTAATAATTGTTGGAATAAAGTTGGCATAATAAACTCCTAATATTCCTTTCACAGGAGCACTGTTCTCCATAAAATCATCCAACTTTTCGGCCACATCGAAAATGATGATAATCAATGTAAACAAGGAGATAGTTACTAAGAATGTAATTAGTAATTTCTTAATTATGAATTTATCAATTATCCTCATAACCTTCTATTTACTTTACTTAATATTTCAACTTTCCATTCTGTAAAGTTTCCATTAAGAATAGTCTTTCTTGCTTCTCTTACCAACCACATATAAAAGCGTAAATTCTGAATACTTGCAATAATGGGTCCTAACATTTCCTTTGCTCGGAACAAATGCCTTACATACGCTAATGAATAATCGCTGGTTAATAAGGGATCAAGTGGATTAAAGTCCTTCTCCCATTTCTTATTCTTAAGATTGATTATTCCTTCTGTTGTAAAAACGTTTCCGTTTCTGCCATTTCGTGTAGGCATAACACAATCAAACATATCAATTCCTCTTTCAATACATTCTAAAATGTTTTCAGGTGTACCCACTCCCATTAAATATCTTGCTTTATTCTTAGGTAGAATATCGGTAACTAAATTAGCAATTCGGTACATATCAGAATGAGGTTCACCTACACTTAATCCACCAATAGCATATACTTCAGATTTATGATTACAAGCATATTCGGCACTTTTAATTCTTAAATCATCATAAACACTTCCTTGGATAATTGGAGCAAGTATTTGATCAAATCCGTAGTGACCTTTTCCTTTATCAAACTGTTCGAAGCATCTATCCAACCAACGATGAGTCATGTGCATGCTATTTAAGGCATAAGCCTTCTCACATGGGTATGGGGTACATTCATCAAAGGCCATTATAATATCTGCGCCAATTTTACGCTGAATATCCATAACACTTTCTGGGGTAAATTGGTGTTTAGATCCATCAATATGACTTTTAAAAACCACACCATCTTCTTTTATTTTCCGTGTACCAGAAAGTGAGTACACTTGATAACCTCCAGAATCAGTAAGTATTGGTTTATCCCAAGAACTAAATTTATGAAGTCCACCAGCCTCTTCTATTACATCGGTTCCCGGTCTCAAATAAAGATGATATGTGTTTCCTAAAATCACATCTGGATTTATATCCTCCGTCGATAAAAAATTACGATGCACCCCTTTTACTGTTGCAGCTGTTCCAACAGGCATAAAAATTGGCGTTTGTATGTCTCCATGAGCTGTTTTTAAGGTTCCAGCTCTGGCTTTAGTTTTTGTATCTGTATGTAGTAGTGAAAAACTCAATTTTGAGCTAATAAAGATATTCCAAATAACCTTGGTCTAAGACTGCTAATACTTCCTGAATAATAGCTCCCAGGCACTCTTACCAATGCATTATTAATTGCATTACTCATTCTAAATTCTATAGCTAAGTCAACAAAATCTAACCTAAATTCAAAACCCATTCCGTAATCATAGTAATACGTATTTTTCTTAAGGGCAACAATTGGTTTATTTACTCCAATATTTAAGTCTTCATTACTTTGAAAATCTCTGCTATACCTTAAACCAGCCAAAAGATATAATCGAGTATTATTTGGCATCTCACTTCTAAATTTCAAAGCTAAAGGGACGTCAAAAGTTATGGATTCTATTTTGACTCTTTCTTTTGGCCTCGTTGTAAAAGTATATTCAATATCTCTCTGGTGCAGGTGTAGCATAGTTTGTGCTTTAAGTTCCCAAAACTTTCCAAACCTATAAGCAACGGTTCCACCAAAGCCACCACCTGCTTGAGCAATTGGTGTTACCTTCCTTAATTCCATCGGGTTTTGGTTCATGAACTGATTATCCAAATTAATCTTCATCTTGGCAGATGAACCAGTAAAAGCTATTCCCCAAAAAAAGTGCTTACGAGAATCACGAAGCGGATCCAAATTCTGCGAGAACAAGGGAAATGGCAAACTCAATATGATAATCCAAATTATTTTTTGCATGAATACAGTGTAGATATTCCAAACGTTAAAGGTTGAAATGATATTTCCAAGAACCCCGCTTCTTTTAATATGTTACAAAAGTCTTGCCCTTCTGGAAAAGCGCCAACACTTACAGGTAAATAAGTATAAGCAGCACTATTCTTGCTGACAATTTTACCAATGAATGGCAGGATTTTATTAAAGTACAATCCAAAAACCCATCTTACCAGTTTAGATTTTGGAATTGAGAATTCTAAAACTCTAAATTGACCCTCTTTTTTCAGTACTCTATGAATCTCTTTTAGGCCTTTTGGCAAGTCCTGAAAATTTCGAACACCAAAAGCTACGGTGCTAATATTGAAGGTTTCATCTTCAAATGGGATGTTTTCAGCATCTCCTTTTACTAATTCTACTAATGACTCTAAATTTCTTTTCTTAACTTTTTCACGTCCGACACTAAGCATCCCTTCACTAATATCAGCACCGATTATATTAACTTTCTTCTCTCTTGCAATCTGCAAAGCCACGTCAGCAGTGCCTGTAGCGATATCTAAAACTTTAACACCTTTTGTAAATTCAATGGAGGCTAAAAGCTTTTTTCGCCATCTTTTATCTATTCCAAAAGAAAGCAAATGATTTAAAAAATCATATTTCCCTGATATATCGTTGAACATCTCTTCAACTTGTTGTTTTTTTGCAACATCAGAATGGGGTAATGGTTTAATGTGTGGATTCAATTGCTTTTTATATTGGACTGCAAATATAACCCGTGAGACTAGAATGAGTTTAAATCAATAGATAAGAAATGGATATTTCATACGCAGAATTTATGGGTAGTTGGGAACGCAACGATCAAATCCCAGAATCACAGGCCCCAGAATTTGCCTTTATAGGTAGAAGTAACGTTGGTAAATCTTCCCTTATCAATATGCTTTGCAATCGAAAAAAACTAGCTAAAACCAGTAGTACTCCTGGTAAAACACAGTTGATTAATTTATTTAAGATTGAAAAAGGATTTAACTTTTGTGATCTTCCTGGATATGGCTATGCTAAAGTGAGTAAGACGAAGCGTGATGCATTTAACCGTATGATTAACCACTATTTGCGAGAGAGGAAGAACTTATTTAATCTATTCATTCTGCTTGATATGCGTGTTCCCATGCAAGAGCTAGACATTAATTTTATCAATTGGTGTGGAACAAATGAAGTTCCATTTATAATTATAGGAACAAAATCTGATGCTATTAAGCCCAATAAAATTGAAGCTCGAATAAAAGAATATGAAGAAAAACTAAGCGAGTCTTGGGCTGAAATTCCAACTATCATTACTACCAGTTCAAAATCAAAACTGGGTAAAGATGTTCTTTTAAATTTTATTTTTAATGGGGTTAAAAGTTTGGAAGGATAGAATAATTCTATCCTTTTATTCCCTATTTCATATAAAGTAAATCTCTATATTTAGGTAAGGTCCATTCTTGGTCATCTACTATTTGTTCTAATGCATCGCAATGGACTCTGATTTCATCAAAGAATGGCTTAACTTTATTACAATAGGCCAAAGCTCTTTTACTAGCATCAATTATTTTATTAGACTTGCCTCGTATCTGAGTCATCTTTTTATTTAAATCATAAATTTCATTTATATGAACTGAAATCTCATTTACAATTTTAGTTTGTGCTGACACGGAAGATTTGGCTTGACCAATTTTTAATAAAGTCTTGATGTTTTCTGCAATTCGGCTTTGGTAAGCAATGGCTGACGGTATAACATAATTATGAGCTAAATCAGTAAGGACTCTTCCTTCAATCTGCAATCTTAAAATATAATCCTCAAACTTAATCTCATTTCTAGCTTCTAATTCTGGTGCACTTAATACGCCAACATCTCCAAAAACTTTAATGGCTTCTTTGCTAGTATAAACTTGAAGGGCTTCTGCTGTATTAAGAATATTATTCAAACCCCTGAACTTAGCCTCTTTTACCCACTCTTGGCTATACCCATTGCCTCCAAAAATAATCTTTTTGGAGTCTTTCACATAAGACTTCAGCACTTCGGCAATGGCATTCTCTTTCTTAGTTCTACCTTTCAGTTTAGCATCAACATCTTTCTTGAACTGCTGCAATTGATTTGCCATAATAGTGTTTAATACCATCATAGAACTGGCACAATTATCATTGCTTCCAACAGCTCTGAACTCAAACTTATTACCTGTAAAAGCAAAAGGAGAAGTTCTATTTCTATCAGTGTTATCGAATGTTATTTCTGGAATAGAATCTATTTCTTGTTTACCGCTTGTATCTTTTTCTTCCGTTTTACGTGAACCTGCAATCTTTTCTATGATATTTGTTAGCGCAGAACCAATGTAAACAGACATAATTGCCGGAGGTGCTTCATTTGCTCCTAGTCGATGATCGTTTCCAGCAGTTGCAATACTAGCCCTTAACAAGTCCGCGTTATCTTTAACTGCCTTAATTGCATTAATAAAAAAAGTTAAGAATAATTGATTCTCTGCCGGGTTAGGCCCAGGAGAAAATAGATTTACTCCGGTATCAGTAACTATTGACCAATTATTATGCTTTCCGCTTCCATTCACTCCAGCAAATGGTTTTTCATGAAATAACACCTTTAAGTCCATATCATCAGCGACAGATTCCATAATATCCATCAGTAAGCAATTATGATCTATAGCCAGATTTATTTCTTCATATTGAGGAGCACATTCGTATTGAGAAGGTGCTACTTCATTATGTCTTGTTCTTAAAGGAACTCCTAGAAGATGTGCCTGTTCTTCGAATGCACTCATATATGCAAGCACTCTATTGGGAATTGCTCCAAAATAATGATCGTCAAGTTGCTGTCCTTTTGCTGGTGATTTTCCGATTAAAGTTCTTCCAGAAAGCACTAAATCTGGTCTTTTTTCATATAAACCCTTATCAACTAGAAAATATTCTTGTTCAACACCAAGGCTAATTGAACAGTCTTTTACTTTTTTATCAAAGTAGGTTTGAATAATCTCAGTTGAAATTTTACGTAAAGCAGCTGTTGCCTTAAGCATTGGAGCTTTATAGTCAAGAGCTTCCCCCGTATATGAAATAAAGATAGTTGGAATACACAAAGTTCTCACCCCTCCTTTTTCCATAATAAAAGCAGGTGAACTTGGATCCCAAGCAGTATAACCTCTCGCTTCAAATGTATTTCGAATACCTCCATTTGGAAAACTACTTGCATCAGGTTCTTGTTGAACCAACGATTTTCCACTAAACGCCTCCACTCCAGAATCCTGCCCCGTAGGTTCAAAAAAGCTATCATGCTTCTCTGCAGTGTTACCTCTTAATGGTTGAAACCAATGCGTGTAGTGTGTAGATCCCATATCCATGGACCATTTTTGCATGCCACTAGCAATCTCATCGGCAACTTTATCATTGATGCTATTTTTATTCTTCCTCGCATCTGAGATGGCTTTACAAGCCTTAGCACTCAAATATTTCTTTTGAGTTTCAGGACCAAAAACCATTTGGCCATAATAATTAGAGATTTTCATTGATTCCATATGGCTATCTGATTTATGAGATGCTTTGGGTTGTGACATATACCGTGCAAATTTCCACCATTAAGTGCATGTATTTATCGGTTCTTTCTAGGTTTTATCCCCATTTTATATACCGCAAATTAACATCTTGAGAAAACAAAAAAATTGGCTGTAATATTGTAGCGATGGGACGAATGTTTGAGAAACGGAAGCACAAGATGTTTGCCCGTTACGACAAGATGGCTAAGCAATTCACCAGAGCTGGCAAAGAGATTGTTATTGCTGTTAGAGAAGGAGGAGGAGACAACCCCGATTACAACCCTCGCTTAAGAATGGCTATGCAAAACGCCAAGTCGGTTAGCATGCCTAAAGATAGGATTGAGGCAGCAATTAAAAGAGCCATTAGCAAGGATGCCGGTGATTACGATGAAGTGCGATTTGAAGGATATGCCCCTCATGGAGTTGGAATAATAGTTGAATCTGCAACGGATAATAATACACGAACAGTTGCCAATGTTAGAATGCATTTTAATAAATGCAATGGCAATTTAGGAAAAACAGGTTCTCTTGATTTCAATTTTTCTCGTAAAGGAGTTTTTGAATTAAGTAAAGAAATGTTAGCTGAAAAAGACTTGGAAGAGTTTGAATTTGAACTAATTGATGGAGGCTTAGAAGATTTAGCATTAGATGACGAAAAAGTATATATCTATACGGACTATACTGACTTTGGGAAAATGCAAACTTTATTGGAAGAGTTGAAAGTTGAAACGGAGTCTGCTGGCTTGCAGTACATTCCATTAAACTTAGTAGACTTAACAGAAGAACAGGCTACTGAAGTTTTGGACTTAGTAGATAGACTTGAAGGTGATGAAGATGTTCAAAATGTATATCACAACCTTAAATAGGTTTAAGGCTTAACACGTTTTAATCTAAAATACTTTATAAATTCTTTACTTGGGACAGCTTAAACAATTCTTATTGTTGGCTTGAGGAAGTTCGTTTTTTACAAAAACCCTACTCTCAGGATTTGAAGGGTCATTGCAAACAATCCAAATGCTAGAAGTATAATCGCCATATTTACCTCCAGGATTAAATGAAACAATAACATTCATTGATTCTTGAGGCTTTAAAACCATTTTAGGGTAACGAATAATTATACATGAACATTCTGGCAGAATTTCATGAAACACTAAGTTCTTCTTTCCAAGATTCTTAAATTGAATGGTATCAACCCTTACTTTTCCATCACTATACTTACCAAAATCTATAGTCCCTTTTGTTGTAAGAAACTTTGGTTGCTTCTTTAGTTTTCTAGCAGACATTTTTGGAAAGAATTGCTTCCGAATCCACCTTACGTCAAATCCTACCTCTTTGGTAACTAGATGATTCGTTTTGAACGAGATCCCTTGATTAGCATAACCATAACTCTCAATTTTTTTTCCATCAACTATCACTTCAATTTCGACATTTTCGAAAGGAGGAATACTCAATTCAGTCTGAGAAATTCTAATATATTCTGGCAATACATTGTTTAAGCTAGCTTTTACTTCACTATTACTATTATTAAAGACTCTCACCCTTAATGTATCCTCTCTGTTGTCAAATAATAAAGGAGCCATTACAATTCTCTGGCTCACTGATAAATTACCATAACTTGGCTGCAATGTACTTGAAACCGGCTTTTTTGGTCGCAACACTTCACCAATAATCTGCAATGATTGACTTCTGTCTTTGTCTGTATGGTAAAAAACTTCTATACTTTTGTCAAATTCACCAATGCGGTTCTTAGAAGAATAGGAAACTTTAACATTACCCTCTGCAAATGGAGCTATTGTATCTGTTGGCCACTCCGGAGAAGTACATCCACAACTGGCAACAACCTGACTAATTATTAAAGGTAATTTGCTATCATTAATAAACTTAAAATAATGCGTGCTGGGATTTACAGACTCATCAAACTTCCCAAAATCATGTACTTGATTGTCAAACTTAATTAAATTGGATTGGGCAATTGCACAGCTAAAACTGGCACCTATTAAAAAGAGTAAAGGAATTATTTTACGCATGCTGTTATTAATAGACGAAAAACATGCCAAATCGTTGTTTAAGTTAAAATTATTTAATTCTAAGCGTCTGACCAACTTTTAATGAGGGCTCTGTCATGTTATTCAATTCCAATAATTCTTTCACCGACAAATTGACACTTTTACTTATTGAATAAAGTGTCTCACCTGTTTTTACAGTATAATACTCTTTGTTAGTTTGTACCTGCTTCTTTTCGGTCTCGGGGTCCTTCAGGTTGAGTAATTGACCAACTATCAAGTCTTCGCCACTAATTTTATTAATTCTAATTATTTCAGAAACGGAGATATTATAGATCTTAGCAATAGCATATAAGGTTTCTCCTTGAGCAACAACATGGATGCATTTATTTTGATCTATTTTTTCATTCGCTTCAATAGGCTCACTAATAATTAATTTCTGTCCTATGCTCAAACTTGTAGAAGATATATTTGACCAAGTCATAATATCTGAACTTGACACCTTGTATGCACGCGCTAAAGAAAACAATGTTTCTCCTTGTCTTACATAATGTAAGTCTCCATTATTTTGGATTTTTATAGGTGTTGGAGTTGAAACATTTGTTGTTGCCGTTATAATTGGATTTGACTTTTTTCTTTTCTCCCGCATAAAAAGCACTTCTCCGTCAGCAGGAGTGATGCCCGGTTTTAATCTGTTCTTTTTATATAGCTTCTTGAGTTTAATTCCATACAACTGAGACAAGTCTCTCATGTCTTCCCCTTCTGCATAAACATGTTCAGCTACTTCAGCTTTTCTTCTTTTTGGTTTTAAGTATACTATTTCGCCAGGGTTAATCTTTTCATTACGTCTTAAATCATTGTATCTATAGATTTGCCATGTTCCCATATCATGCCGTTTTGCAATTGATTTTGGAGTATCATCATCTCTGGCTCTCATACTTTTAATACCATTAGTGGTAGAAACTTCAGAAACAATTGCAGTTGCATCTGGTTTGCCTACATAATCGTCTCCGAATATTACCATTGAATCGTAATGGGATAGATTAAATCTATCAATTAGACCAATTAACAGCCCTGGATATGCAGGGTTAGTCGCATAGCCTGCTTGTTTTAATCCATAAGCCCAGGCCTTGTAGTTTGTGATATCGAGTGTAAATAAGTTGCTGTATCGTACATTATTCTTTAAAAAAAGAGAATGATCCTTGTAACTCTCTGCAGCTGTTGCGTATCCTCTAAAGCATTCATTGACTGCATCATCATCGGCATTGCAATAGGTCCCCGTCCAATTTTTCTTACATTTTATGCCAAAATGGTTATTACACTCCGTAGAAAGCTTACTCCTGCCATTTGAACTCTCCAAAATACCTTGTGCAAGGGTTATACTAGCAGGAACTTGATTCAATCGCATTTCATCCATCGCAATACCAGAATACATGTCTATGTAAGTTTTACTAATACTAGTTTGTCCATAAACACAAGAGCTTACAAGAAAAAATAATCCGAATAGGGGATTTTTTAATGATGGCATATTTGGTATTTTAGATTGTTCAGATTCCTGCACAAAACAAAAGTCATTAAATCTATGACAGCAATCAACCCTAAGTAACAAACATTGTGGAAAAGCAACCATAGATGGTAAGGAACACGTCTTGATAAAGACAAATGACCAAATAATGGAAGTGGGTTATGTCAAATTCATTTACCTTTGCTTCCATTGCGTTTAAGTAGTATGAAAAAAATTATCTTAAGTTTATTTTTAACCTTAACCTTTGCTTTTCAAGCCATTGGGCAACAAGTAGCAACTCCAAAGTTTAAAGCCACACCAAGTAAATCAAGCGCTAAAAAAGGCGAAGTTATAGATTTAGTAATCACATGCAATGTTCCAAGTAATTGGCATTTGTATAGCACAAGAACAGACTGCAAGAATGACAACGGACCTTTGTATGCAGATATAACCATTGACAAAAGTCCTTCTTTTCAACTAATTGGCTCTACGAAATCAGTTGGAGATAAAATGCATTTTGATGATGAGGTATTTGAATGTTCAACCGGTGAGTTTAGAGGCAAGGCGAAGTTTATTCAAAAGATAAAAGTACTTGACAAAATAGATAATATCAAGGTTGACTTCTATGGCCAAATGTGTACGGACGGTGAATCAGGAGCATGTGTCTTAGTTAAAGACAAGTTCACATCAGGACCAATAGGAATTACAGCTGGAACATCAGTACCAATTAAAGTTGACATTCCTAAAGAAGATCCTAAAGACGACCCTAAGATTATAGAACCAAATAATACAAATGACAATCCAGATGAAATTAGTGAGCCTTTGGAAACTGATCCAGAAAATAGCACTGATACAGGGACTGCATTTATTGAAAATACGGCACTAGCTGCCGGTGTTGGGCATTATGCCAAATCTGATAAAGATGATAATGCTAAATGCGAACCCAAAGGTTCAGCAGGAGATTCAGGCACTAGTTGGTGGACCATATTCATTGGAGCTCTATTAAGTGGTTTTGTAGGATTACTAACCCCTTGTGTTTTTCCTATGATTCCAATGACGGTATCCTTTTTTATGAAGGATAAAACCAAAGCCCAAACTTATAAAGAAGCGTCTATTTTCGCCATATCTATTATTGCAATTTACGTTCTTCTAGGAACCGTAATCGCTTTTGCTTTTGGAGCAAATGCCGGGAATTGGTTAAGTACACATTGGATTCCCAATGTATTCTTCTTCATCATTTTCGTAGTATTTGCGGCAAGTTTCTTTGGAGCTTTTGAGCTAGTTCTTCCATCATCATTGGTAAATAAAGCCGATCAACAAGCAGACAAAGGCGGTTTACTGGGGCCTGTATTTATGGCTGTAACGATTGCATTAGTATCTTTTAGTTGTACTGGACCAATAGTTGGTACCGTGCTAGTTAAAGCAGCTACAACAGGCTCATATGGAGGGCCCATTATTGCAATGTTTGGCTTTGGATTGGCATTCGCTTTACCATTTAGTCTATTTGCTATATTTCCTAGCTATTTAAAGAAATTACCAAAAAGTGGTGGTTGGTTAAATAGTGTTAAAGTTTGCCTTGGTTTTGTAGAACTTGCTTTGGCGTTAAAATTCTTAAGTGTTGCAGATCAGACTTATCACTGGGGATTATTAGACCGTGAGGTATATTTAAGTTTATGGATTGTGATATTCGGATTAATGGGGCTTTACCTTCTCGGTAAAATCAAATTTTCCCATGACAGTGATATGCCTTTCTTAAAAGTGCCTAGACTTATGGTGGTAATTGCAACATTATCATTTACAATTTATATGATTCCTGGATTGTGGGGAGCTCCATTAAAGTTTTTAGCTGGATTTCTACCTCCAACAGCCACACAAGATTTTGTAATAGGTAGGCACGCCTCTGGATTAAGAGGAAATATCGCAAAACCTCCGAGTTATGCAAATCAATTGGAGGTACCTCAAGAAATTGCCGGTTACTTTGATTATGAAGAAGCAATGGAGGCTGGTAAAGAATTGAAGCTTCCTGTATTTTTAGACTTCACTGGGCATGGCTGTGTAAACTGTCGTAAAATGGAAGAAAAAGTTTGGTCAGACGACCGGGTTTCTGAATCATTGAAAACTGACTTTGTAGTTGCTTCTTTGTATGTAGATGATAAAAAGATCAAGCTACCAAAGAATCAACACTTCATTGGCAGGAGCAGTGGTTATGAAATAACTACTTTGGGGGAGAAGAATGCAGAAATTGAAGCATGCTATTTTAATATGAACAGCCAACCTTTGTATGTAATCATGGATCCATTCACTGAAACAGTGATGACTAAAACTAACGAAACCGCAGAAAGCAATGGTTATGATGCCAATAAGTTTGTAACGTTTTTGAAGGAGGGTTTAGACAACTTTAGAGCTAGTCACAGATAAAGATGAATAATCGAATTAACCAACACTTTTTAGAAGCGGAAGCCATTTTAAAAACTTTCTCAACAGAAGAGAACTTTGCACTAATAGCTTCTGCTGGTAACCTTATGGTTGAATCCTTAAGAAACGGAGGTAAAGTTATGAGTTGCGGAAATGGTGGAAGCCATTGTGATGCTATGCATTTTGCAGAGGAATTAAGCGGAAGGTACCGAGAAAACAGACCAGCACTTGCTGCTATGGCGATCAGTGACCCAAGTCATATTAGTTGTGTTGCTAATGATTATGGATATGAATTTGTTTTCAGTAGAATGATTGAATCCTTGGGTAAACCAGGCGATGTTCTATTGGGAATAAGCACGAGTGGCAATAGTGAAAACATTATAATGGCAGTTGAAGCTGCTAAAAAAATTGGCATGAAATGTATTTTGCTCACTGGAAAAGATGGTGGTAAACTCGCTAGTTTGGCAGATGTTGAGATTAGAGCTCCAAAAAGCAATTTTGCTGATAGAGCACAAGAGATTCACATTAAAGTAATTCATAGTCTGATTGACCATATTGAAACAAATTTGGTTTAATTTAGAATAAGCAAACCAATCTACCTTACTAAATAATTCCTAAAATATTAGTCTATCTAAAAGGTTAAATCATTGTACATTTGTTACTGTTAGCGAAGTGCATGACTACAAAATCCCGATTAATTCTATTAAGCTTTTTCCAATTCTTTGTCTGGGGAGCATGGCTCATAACCGTTGGAAACTATTGGTTTATAACACGCCATTGGGATGGTCAATCTTTTGGCGCAATATTTTCGACTCTTGGCATTTCTTCTATTTTCATGCCTGCTATTGTTGGGATAATTGCAGATAAATGGATATCCGCTGAAAAACTTTATGGAGCTTTACATATTCTTAGTGCCATTTGCCTCATGCTATTACCTGAAACGTCCTCGCCATCTGAGTTCTTTCAAGTTATGCTTTTGGCTATGATTTTTTACATGCCAACCATTTCTCTTTCCAACTCTATTCCCTATACCATTCTTAAGCGGGAAGGGCAAGACGTAGTTAAAGTATTCCCACCCATACGTGTCTGGGGCACCATTGGCTTCATAGCTGCTATGTGGGTTACTAATTTAACAGGAAACAAGGCTAGCGTTAATATGTTTTATATAGCTTCAGCCACTGGTTTTGCATTAGGCTTGTATTCTTTCACATTGCCTAAATGCGCACCACCTAAACTTATTTCCGAAAACACGAGCTTATCTGAAAAATTAGGGTTAAATGCTTTTAAACTATTTGCAGACTACAAGATGGCTATCTTTTTTGCCTTTTCAATGTTACTGGGAGGTGCTTTACAATTAAGTAATATGTATGGAGATGTATTCTTAACCGAGTTTGAAAAAATTCCAAAATATGCAGATTCAATAGCCGTCAAATATTCTACACTCGTAATCTCTATCTCACAAGTTTCGGAAACTATATTCATTCTTGCTATTCCATTTTTTTTGAAACGTTTTGGAATAAAAAAAGTGATGTTGATTTCAATGTTTGCTTGGGTATTTAGGTTTGCCTTTTTTGCCTATGGAAATCCAGGTGATGGGTTTGCCTTAATCATTATTTCCTGTGTTGTCTATGGAATGGCGTTTGACTTTTTTAACATATCTGGCTCCCTGTTTGTAGAAAGTTCTACGGACTCTAAAATACGTTCTAGTGCCCAAGGCTTATTTATGATGATGACAAATGGGTTTGGAGCCATACTTGGGAGTATTCTAAGCGGTTGGATGATTCAAACATTTTTTATTACAGAAAATGGCAAAAATTGGCAAGGTATCTGGCTAAGTTTTGCTGCCTATACCTTAGTTATAGCCATAGCTTTCTGGATCATGTTTGGAATGAATAAAGAAAAGGAGGAGTCTCTCCAAATAGGTTAAGATTTATCGAACTGCTTATAATGGTCTGGGTATTCATCATCCAGCTCGTTTTGCCAGTCTTTTGCCACCACAGGAAACAACAAAGCTACATGGCTCTGCAGCAACAAAGCTGTTATCACACCTGCTGCTAGGCCACAAGCGTGTCCATCCCAACTTACGCCAGGCTGCAATGGCAATATTCCCCAGAACATTCCACCAAAAGCAAAACCAGTAAATAAAGTAACCGACCTCACTCTTGGATTTTTTGCCAATAGACCTGTAAAAAATAGAAATCCAAAGAGGGCGTAAATCCAAGCACTTGCACCAATATGCATCACATTTCCACGACAGAAAATCCACATAAGAATAGGAGTCAAGAAAAACGTATATGATAGAATTTCTTTAATAATGCTCGGGAAAAAAGCAATAGCGATATACATTAAAAATACTAAATTTGGGACATTTGCCCAAAGGTGGTTGCTATCTCCATGTATAAAATGCACAAAAAGCAAACCCCATAATCCTTGTTTGGTTCGCGGAATAATCCCCTTACTTTCCAGCCATACTGAGAATGGAAAACTATGATAAAAAACACCAATAATAAAGGCCGCAATAATTATTGGAAATACTAGAAAAAAAATCCGCTTACCTGTCATATTAGCCAGTAAAACTTATTGACCCATTCACCCAAGTTGAATCTATATCAGCATTAAACTTCTTGTAAAAATCCAAAGCCAATTGATTCCATTCTAAAACCTGCCAATTCATTCTGATGTACTCATTATCCCTACCATACTTCAGACATGTTTCAAATAATGATTTTCCTATTCCTGAACCTCTAACTTCAGGTTTTACATAAAAATCCTCTAAGTATAATACTGGACCCTTCCAAGTACTGTAACGAGTATAACACAATGCCATACCAGCCATCTCTCCATCAGCAATTGCAACCCAACATTTAAACAAAGGTTTTGAACCCCAACCATGGTTTTCAAATTCCTTAGTGGTTACGGTTACCGCATCGGGTTCCTTTTCATAAACTGCAAGCTCTTTAATCAATTGCATAACCAATTCGGCATCGTGCATTTGGGCTTCTCTAATAAAAAAATTGCTTGGCATTTTAATTAGCGTATCGCTAATTTTACTGTTTTTGAAGCTTCTCCACTTTTAATTTGAACGAAGTATACACCTCGATCAAGCTTAGTTTCTGAAACATCAACGATAACATATCCATTATCGTAATCTACTTTTTTCATAGAATACTGATAGACTGCTTGACCCAAAATATTAGAAATACTAAGGCGAGCTCCTGGGAACTGGCTTTGGGTAAAATTTAAATTAATAGCAAATGTATTCCCTGAAACAGGGTTAGGAGAAATATTAAAACTAGGAAGTACAGCAGTCTCAGGTATGCGGATATTATCTGCAGTTGCAGAATAACCCATAACCATAAATGCTAGTATTAATCCTATTTTTCTCACTATTAACAAAGTAACAAAAAAAAAGGCACTTTTTCAAGCGCCTTTAAGATTTTTTTAAAAAATTCTTACTTAGAAATTTCTGTAGCCGCTTTGTCTCCAACAGCATCCATAACTTTGTTGCCATTGTCAACAGCATTTTCTTCTAATGTTTCAGCACCTTCTTCAGCAGCACCTTCAACAGCGTCCATACCTTCTTCAGCAGCACCTTCTACAGCTTCTACAGCTTCTACAGCTTCTTCAGCAGCACCTTCTACAGCTTCTACCCCTTCAGCGCCTTCAGCGCCAGTTCCTTCATTGTTTGTGCAAGCAGCGAATGATACCATTGCGATTGCAGCTAATGCGATTGTGATTTTTTTCATCTTTTTAAATTATAATTTGTTTTAATTGTTCGCAAAAATACAACAGTTCTTAATTTTTGCAAGTTTTTTACAATCTTTTTTATTTAAAATGAACATTTTGTCTAGTTGGATTGTATTTCTTAAGGTATTTTTGGCGTCGAAGGTCAGGGAAAATGAGTAAATCTGCAATTGTTATAGGTGCTGGAATAGGAGGGCTAGCGTGTGCTATTAGGCTTAGTGTTAAAGGATACACTGTAACTGTAATTGAGAAAAACGATTATGTAGGTGGCAAACTTCATCGGATCCAATCCAAAGAGTACTATTTTGATGCAGGGCCTTCTCTTTTTACCTTACCTGAGCTTATTGATGAGTTATTTGAGTTAACTGGAAAGTCAAACACGTTTCGATATGAACAAGTTAACCCCGTTTGCCATTACTTTTTCCCAAATGGTCAAACTTTTAAGGCGGCAGCTGATGCAAATGGATTTTCTAAATCATTTAGTAAAGAATTCTCTGAAGATGAATACCAACTTGGTAAATTCTTAAAACAAATTAGGAAGAACTACGAAATCACATCACTCGTATTTTTAGAAAGAAGCTTACACAAGCTAAGTACGTATTTTAGATTAACTGGGCTCAGAGGTATAATGAACTTATGGAGACTAAGAATGTTTACTAGTATGAACAATCACCTTAGTAATTATTTTAAGAACCCAAATGCATTGCAATACTTTAATCGTTTTGCCACCTACAATGGTAGCAACCCGTTTAAAGCTCCGGCTACACTTTGCGTAATTCAAAATATTGAAATAAGCAAAGGGGCCTATTTTCCTCAAGGTGGTATGCACAGCATCACAAAGACGTTATACCAGTTGGCTTTGGATTGTGGTGTGGTCTTTAAACTTAATACTTCTGTTAAAAAGATTCTTACAAAGGATGGCTTGGCAAGAGGTATAGTAACAAATACGGATGAAACACTAAGCTCAGAAATTGTAGTTAGTAATGTAGATGCCAAATTGACCTATAAAATGCTAAACTCACCTTTGCCAAAAAAAAATCAAAAAAGCGGAGAATAGCAGCAGTGCTTTAATTTTTTATTGGGGAATTAACAAATCATTTCCAGAACTAGATTTACACAACATCTTGTTTTCTGAAGATTATAAAAAAGAATTTGACTGCATCTTTGATTTGCATGAAATTCCTGAAAAACCAACCGTATACATAAACATTAGCAGTAAGTATAACCCAACAGATGCTCCAACAGGTTGCGAGAATTGGTTTGTTATGATAAATTCTCCAGCCGATTATGGGCAGCATTGGGAGAAAATCATTGAGATTTCAAGGAAGAGCATCATCGAAAAAATCAATGAACACTTAAATGTTAACATTGCCGACTTTATAGAAACTGAAGAGATACTAAGTCCACCGCTTATTGAAAAGAAAACAGGTTCAAATAGAGGTAGTTTATATGGAAGTAGTAGCAATACTCGGATGAGTGCATTTATGCGGCAAGCAAACTTTTCTAGTAAAATTAAAGGATTGTATTTTTGCGGTGGTAGTGTACATCCAGGTGGCGGTATTCCATTATGTTTGTACAGTGCAAAAATTATTAGTGAATTAGTCCCCAAAACAAAGTGAACATTATAGAAAAACGAATCTTCCTCATTTTTGCCATTATTTATATGGTTGGAGCTATTGGCTTTATTATTCCACAACTGAGATTATTCTTTGTTCCATTAACACCAATTATTATTCTTGCCTCACTAATTGCGTCAATTGCTTTTGAAAAGAAAATTGCTTTTAGAACCATTGCAACATTAGTGTGCATTGGAGTAATGGGGTTTTTTTTAGAATATGCAGGGGTAAAGACCGGAAAAATATTTGGTATTTACTCTTATGGCAAGACCTTAGGTCCAGGTTGGGGCAGTGTCCCTTATTTGATTGGTATTAATTGGATAGCAATAATCTACTTTGCCAACAACTGGAGTAAATCCTACATCAAAAATAATATTTTAGCAGCTTTAGTTGCAGCTTTAATAGCAGTTGGATACGATTTTATATTAGAACCTGTTGCTATGGCCTATGACTTTTGGAGTTGGAAGTATCATAATATTCCAATGCAAAATTACATTGCTTGGTTTGGCATTAGCTTTCTATTTAGCCTCTTATATCAATCAATGCACAAGGTGATAAAAAACAAGTTTGCTTCAGGGATGTTCTTACTTCAGGTTTTATTATTTGCGGCTATTTATGCAAGTCTAAAGTTTTTCTAAGACTCATTATTATTCACTTTGGACCGCCAAGAACCTAGAATTGGCTCATCACATACAAGGTGCCAAAAAACAATAACGAGGATAGCCCTCACTATTCAATAACCGCACTCTGATTTAAATAAGTCTATTCACTTGCTGGAATATATTTGCTCCAAATATTGGAAACATTATAATTGCCACTCCATTTCGCTTTTTCTGCGGTATAGTTGTCTTTAAACTTATCTACGTATACATAATAGTATTTATTCTTTGGGTAATAAATTTTATACGCCTTTATACCTCTAGACCAATAATCCGCAAGTTTTGCATTCACTTGCTCTTCTGTTTTAGCAAAAGCTACACATAAGTAATATGCTTCTTTGGGCATAACCTGGGGTAATGTAGCAGGCCTAATTTTAGCTATTGCTGTTCCCATTGCTACCTCTTCATTGGCAGAATTAAAGTCAGAAACAAGCACTTCACCAAGTTTTAATACAACCTTTGGCGGATCAACGTTAATTATATCTTTAGGTTTTGGAACCACCGCAATTAAAGTATCACTGCTTGATTTATTGATTTTTACTTCATCAACAATTGGATTATCTCTAATTGGTTTATCTCGAACTGGTTTATCAATAACAGCTATTTCTGGATCTGTGTATGTGTCAATATCTTCATCTATTGGTTTGTTAAACACAAACTTATCATTAAGGTCAATAGGATTGTATGATTTGCCACCAAAAATATAAGATACATAAATTTCATGACCAGTTCCTAGCAAGCGCGATTCAGAGCTTACGGGTAGTGAGAATGAATACCCTAACTTAAGAGATTCTTTGGCAATTGCTCCAACATTTATGGCTAAATTCTTATTCCCTGCATAGTGTACGCCTGCCCACATTTTATCTTGAATGGTGGCATTCAATCCATATTGCATTAAAGGTTCTTTAAAATCGAACATAGTAGCACTAAGCACTGGTTGCAAACTAAACTTTGGGTTTAGTTGAAGTTTCATAGAAGCAAAAGCATTGCTCAAACTTTTTTGCGCATAGTTAGCTATATCAGAATTATTCTGATATTCAAAAGTTGGGGATGTAATTCTACCCGAACTAAAGCCTAACATTAATCCTTTAAATTGATACAATGCACTTAACTTAATATCTAAGCGTGTGTCTTTTTTACCTGTAATTAATGCTTGGTATTGAGGATCATCTAAATCAACAACATTTATCTCACTGGCATTAAGCCTTTGAGCAAGAAAACCAAGTTGTGGAGATAATGTAAATTTATGCTGCCCTCTTAAAGGTATCGTATAGGCATAACTTAAATAACCATTATAATTATTAATAAAGCCCACTGACTCAACGGCAAAGTTTCCTCCAAATCCGTAGTTCTTTCCTAATGTATGAGATGCAACATTAATAAAAAAATTACTTGGACTCCCGTCAACTCCAGCATATAGCTTGTTAAAAAACATTCCTACATGAGTATAATCTTGAGCATTGATAGCTGCAGAATTAATAATGCTTGGATCTAAATAATACTGATCCATTCTAGTAGCAATCTGTGCTTGTAAGGTGGTAAAACCTAAGCCTATTAAAACTAGTATATTCTTTACCTTTCTCATTTTCTTAATATTTTAATAAATCCCCTTTTTGGACTTTCACCTGGTACTTCAATTATATATAGATAAGGCCCTGTTGGTAATTCTTTGCCATTAACCTCTGTTCCTTGCCAATCATTGAAATATCCGTTTTCTTTTATGAAAACCAATTTGCCCTGTGCACTAAACACTCTTATTTTAGCTTTATCGATGTTACTTATTTCAGATAAGTCCCAAACATCATTTTTCAAATCTCCATTAGGTGTAATTAGATTCTGAATTTTGGTTTCTACCTTTAAGTTGACTGTGACAATCACCGAATCCGAGGCCGAACATCCATTGGTATCTGTAACTAACACAAAGAATTTACGCGTATTGATTGGCTTTGCATTTGTTCTAGCCGAATCTTCGTTATCCACTGATCCAATTGGTGTCCATTTGTATTTTACTCCACCACTTGCCTGGAGGGTAACTTCATTTCCTCTAACTATACTTGTATCCATTCCTGCATCAACCGTTGGTAAAGAATGAAGGATTGTCTCTATCGTATCATTTGACTTACAACCAGAGGCATCTGAGACTTCAAAAGCCAAAATTTGAGCTGATCTAAATACACGGGAATAATTCACATCGGCATCTTGCCATAGAATTGTTGTACCACCTGTTACATTTATCCTAACACTGTCTTTTGGGCAAAATGGAATATTTCCAACTGTATCAATACCTATAGACGGTTGCAGTTCCATTCTAAAGATTTGATTTGCCGTATCTGTACAACCATCGTTTAAGTTAGCCCAAAACTTTGCGGTATAGCTACCTGAATCGTTTAGTAAAGTTCTAAGCGTATCCTTAGATGTAATGCTTCCTATTCTATTAATGGTCCAATTATAATTAGCAACACGGTTTGAATTAATTGATTGCAAATCTGCTATCAAACTAACAGAATCATTCAAACAACCTGCATCTATTGTTAAACCAACAGATTCAGGAGCATTTGTTATGTATTGTAGATTTAAAGAATCTGCACAACCTTTATCCGTTTCAATTTTCATAACTACTGGATGAACACCTGCAGTTGTGAAAGAAAAGTCATTGTCATCACTTACTCTATTCGTTCCCCAAAGAAGTTCCACAGTAAACCCTTGATCAAAAGGATAAACACTTGCATTGAGCAAGGTGAAAAAGTTGCCAGTAAGGCACTGTATGGAATCATTATTAGGAACTGAGTTATCTATATAAACTATTGCCTCTGGAGACTGCCAAATCTGCTTTGTAACTGTTGTAGAGTCTTTACAGCCACCGGAAGAGGTTACCACCAATTTCGCACTAAGCATTTCTGATGCATTGTATTTAATTTTGAAGTTTTGCAATGTTGAATTATCTGTTCCAACAGTCCAATCCCAATTAGTTATAGAATCTCCTACTACTACTCCAGTTCCGGCAAACGAAACACTATCAACCGAGCAAAGGCCCGTAATAGTTGCAGAAGATGTTGGCTTCTCAAATATATCAATTGCTAGTGAGGTTGAATCTTTACAGCCACTAGTGTCAGTTACAATTAACTTGGTAGTAAAATTACCCGTACTTGAATACAGGTGTTTTACAACTTGAGTATCACTTGTTACAGAGTTCCCATCTCCATAAACCCAATTATAGTCTAAGATTTGATTACTTGAACTAGAGCTAGATGTAAACACAGTAGAATCTCCAATACAAGACCCTATAGCAGAATAAGAAACCAAAGGACTACCATATATATTAATGGATTTTGACATTGAATCTATACATCCAGTAGTATCTGATACAATAAGCTTAGAAGTAAAATTACCGGCACTTGAATACAAGTGCTTAACAACTTGAGCAGCACTCGTTGTATCGTTTCCATCTCCATAAATCCAATTATATGTTAAGGTTGGGTTACTAGAACTTGTGGTAGAAGTGAATACTGTAGTATCTCCAAGACAAGCACCTTTAGATGAATATGAAACTAAAGGCTTTGCACCAATTGCTATAGTTTTACTTATGGAATCTTTGTTTCCATTGCTTGCTGTTACTATTAATTTGATTGTAAACACCCCTTCCTTTACATAGGTAAATGATGGGTTTTGGATAGTTGATGTATCCATAGTACCTGTATCTCCAAAATTCCATAACCAATTACTTAGGGTTGCACCTGAAGAAACAAATGATAAATCTGAAAACTTACTAATAATTCCTATACATCTATTATCAATACTAAAGTTTATCACTGGAACATTAGTTCCAAGTTTGTTTAAACCACCAAATGCATTTCCAAAGGTTATAAAGCCTGTATCAGAAACTGTACTTGTAGCAGTAATTAAGCCTTTAGTACTCGCTGTTCCTACCCCACCAATGTTGGTATAAGAAACAGCACTCGGGTTTGCAAAAAGTAGTCTTAGATTATTCTCATCAGATACTTCATCATCATCTCCTTGGCTATCGTAATTACCGCCGTACTTAAAGTTACTTGGAATTGCATCTCCAGTATAATGTGTACTCCAATAATGAATATAGGACTTATTATTAATTCCTGTCGGATAATTTAAAGAAGGGGCTTCTGCATTGTACAGTTGAACACCATAGTAATTTGTATCAGCTGTTGATTGAGTAACTTCCCACTCAAATTCCCTATAGTTCCCTTGATCGCCTATTGCAAAAACTAATTTCTCCGCTGCTGTACTTGCTTTACCTAGGAACAGCAAACCTTCGAAAAAAGAACTTGTAGCAGAGCTACCCATAACTGCACCAGGATAAACCTTTACCCTATTAAATGCTTTTAATATTCCATTTGTAAATGTAAATGCAGAGGTAATAGTGGCTTCTTTTCCTTGCATAATAGAACCTCCAGTGGTACAATCCTGAATAAAGTCTCCGATACGCATTGCGTTCTGCAAGTCGAAAACCAATTCCTTAGTGTTGATAACTGGTTCGGTTACAAAATCACCTGATATATTTAGTGTATCACCGCTAGTAGCCGCAGCTATACCACCTGTTATACTAACTTTTGGACCAACTGTACCTGAAACGAATGTATCTGAAGAACCGTCCCATAAATCATTACCTGTGGTGGAGTTTACGTAATGTGTAGTTCCATATAAACCAATGGGTAAGAGAAATATTACACTTAGTATTTTAAATAAAAACCCTTTTAACATTTGTAGCTATTTTGTTTAAGCAAAGTTAATCACTTACTTAAACCACGCAAGCTATGAAATGCGGCTGTATAGTATTTTAGAATTGAAAAGGCTAAACGGCTTCGGCTTCAACTGCCACAACTTCAGGCACCATTCGCTTCAACAGATTCTCGATTCCACTTTTTAAAGTCATGGTGCTGCTAGGGCATCCACTGCAACTTCCCTTCATTTGAACCGTAACTACTCCTTCATTAAAGCTTTTAAAATCAATAGCTCCCCCATCCATTTCAACGGCCGGTCTAACATGATCTTCTAACAATTGCTTAATCTTTCTTACAATAAGGTCCCCTTCTTCTTCACTAAGATCTATTTTCTTCTTTTCAACAATAGGCTTTTCGGCTTCTATCCATTCTTTAAGAAAATCTCTTAAGTCATTATTTAAATCGAACCATTCGTAATCATTGTTCTTAGTAATGGAAACAAAGTTATTCATGATAAATACTCCTTTAACAAAAGGCAGTTCGAACAAGGCTGTGGCCAATGGGCTGTCTTCAGCAGTTTTTACATCTCTATAATCAGCACTGTCATTGGCAAGTAACATATGATTTGCTACATATTTCATACTCTCCGGATTTGGAGTTGCCTCTGCATATATCTCTATCAATTTTTCCATTAGTTCTCTTATTTAGAATAATTCTACTGCAAAAATAACACCTTTTAAATCATAAATGTTCATTTCTAAAATACCAAACCCTAATTCTTTTTTTTAATCACTAAAATGGATGGTCGGATTTAAAGAATTGTTGGGCGAGTACACAAGGTTAATATCTGATCTGGATGGTAATATTGAACTATGAAAAACGAAATAATACTTAGCAACATTGACTTTGTACCAAACAAAGAAATTACAGAAAGTTTGGGAATAGCGAGAGGAAGTACGGTAAGAGCAAGAAACATAGGACGAGACATTTTTGCTGGACTTAAGAACTTAGTTGGTGGAGAAATTGAAGAATACACCAAATTACAGGCTCAAGCCAGAGAGCAGGCCATGAAGCGAATGACGGATGATGCTGAATCTATGGGAGCAGATGCTATCATTAACATCAGATTTACCACCGCTATGATCATGCAAGGCTGTGCCGAAATATTGGCTTATGGTACTGCTGTAAAGCTTAAATAATAATGACATTTAACAATTTTACTTGCACCTTACTATCAGTGGAATCCTTAGCCTTTGGAGCCATTCTTGTTTTGATTGGTATATTAATTATCAGAAGAATACGAATTAAACAAAACGAAGATTTTGAAGAAAGAGAGAACTAGGGCATAATTTTAGCGCCATAGTTGGGCATCCTTATCGCATTGCCATCTATGGTGATATAAATCCAGTAAAATCTAAAATAATCTCCAGGACCCAAGGTTTTAAACAAGTGCAGAGCACCAAATCCACCATTCCTACTCTTTGCGGCTTCAATCATCCCATAAGGTGGATTATAAAAATGTCCGAAAGTCGCCTCAAATGAATCAACTATGTATGATTTACCTTCTAATTCATAAGTCACTTTACAGCCAATTGACAAGGAATCAAGATCTGTAGTATCTAAATCTTTTGTGATAGGAATATCCCCAATCTTTAACATCTGTTGAGCATAATAGACCTTGGCACTAACACCAACCGTAATCTGTTTAGCTGGTTTTTGAGCCTCGCAAAAAATAAAGCATAAGCCGACCAAACATAGAAACATTATTGATTTCATGTTTCACTATAACGATACCAAAAGCAATTTATTCTCAAACCCATAGATTCACTTATGCTTCACACTAATAAATTCAGAGGTTTTGAAAGTTCAGGAATAAAAACCATTCATTTTATAATTAAAAAAGCCACCGATTTAAGCGGTGGCTTTTTTGGATTAACTAGACCCTTTTAATTACTTGAAACTAATTAAAATTTGGCTTCAACAATTACGGTTACATCTTTCGCAATATTTTTACTTGGCTTTCCTTTCTTAAATGTTACACCATAATCTGCAAGGCTTAAATCTAAAGAGCTTGAAACACTAATCGCTTCTCCAGAAACTACAATTGCAGCTGTTTCCTTCACATCATTCGTTTTCCCCTTTATGGTCATTTTGCCTTCAATATTGGCATTGTAAGTTCCATCAGTTTCAAAATCCACATCAGAAAGATTGGTAATATTTGCTACTAATTTAGCCTTTGGATACTTTTTGGTGTTTAAGAAATTCTTACTGTTATAGTGCTTTTGCATGAGTGAAATTGGGAATTCAAAACTCTGCATTGGTACCGAGAATACTATATCTCCTGTACTTGAATTAATGGAGGCTGTGGACTTATAATTATTTGCCTCAATGGTTTCTATGTCTGTTACCGAAGTAAACTTAACATGTGTGGTTTTGCTGGTGTAGTTTTCTTGTTTTAAGTTGAAACTTAATCCTGCTAAAAACACCATAGCAAGTGCTAATATTGATTTTTTATTTTTCATATTTATTCTAATGTACAATGTTCTAAAATGGCATCTTCATAGGCCTTTAAATCTTTATCAAACTGAGCTCCTAAATGTATTTCTCCTTTGATGGCTAATTTATCTGGATTCTCAGAAAGCTCTGGCTCGGAATCAAATGTGCAAGACACTCCTGCTTCTTCTCCTTTTTCTTTTAATAGGACAACCGTTTTTCCATCTCCATCTTTTGCTATTGAATGTACTTTTCCGGTAATAGTAAGTATAGAAGATTCACCATTATCGGCTAAATACTTTTGATTACTTGCTTCATAATCATTCAAAAATTCTTTCACCAAGTTTTGGGAGCTAATACTATAATCGGAAGCACTTCTCTCAACATTTCGCCTATTAGTGATCTTATAAAGGAATAAACTCAAGGCAATTGCTAATAAAATAGCAATAGATGAAATAATATTTACAGAATTGATTTTCAATGCTTTCACCCATTGGTCGGGAAGTATTAAGTTGCCTTACAGAAATCTAAAATTCTAATTCTTAATGGTTTGCTTAATCTTTGCTTTTAAAGCATCAGTATTTGGCAGCTCTTGGGATTTAGTGGATTCATTACACATCTTCTCTATGCTTTTATCCAAAAATGCAGATTGGCTATCATATTTAGTGCAAGGAGGGCATATTTTACCATGAAACCATAATGAAAAACGTTCTAAAGCACTTAGTTCACCATGCAATTTCTTTTCGGTTAACTCACTAGCTTTTTTACAGGATATACTTACCATTACTTATTTAGGCTAAACCATTTTTGTTCCAAACAACCTTTTAAATGAAGCTTTGCACGTCTTATGATTTGCCAATAGTTGGTCGGTGTGATATCTAAAACCTTACAAATTTCTGACGAAGCAGTTCCTTCTAAAAATTTTTGTTGAACAGCGTAATACCAATTTTCGGGCAAACCATGCATGCATTCTTTAAAGACTATATTAAAAGAATTGTCATCCAAAAGATGAGAATCTGGTGTCCAATCATTCATTCCGGCCTGCCAAGAACCATTGTCCATAAAATAGTTTTCAGCCCTTTCTATGGATTCAACTTCAACATTTCCATTGGTCAGTTCGCGGTTCTTTTTTCTATAGAAATCGGCAACTTTGCGTTTAAGAATACCAATCAACCATGTTTTTGGTGCACTGTTCCCTTTAAAATTAGGCAATGCCTTAACTGCTGCCACAAAGGTTTCTTGAACAATATCTTGAGCTACGTCTAAATCCGATACTTTGGTTAGTGTATATGCCAACAAATCATTGGTATATTTTTCTACCCATAAACTTAAATCTTCATCGGAATGCGTTGAATTCATCTACCTAGCAAATATACATTGCAGGCTTTATTTAAACGCCTGATGCGCATATTAAAGACACTAATTTTACGCGGAGTGCATCATGGATTTTGGAATTTGTACCCTACACCTTTTACCGTTTCAATAAATCGGTCATCCAACTTTTCTCTGATTTTTCTAATATGGACATCAATAGTACGATCAACCACTAAAACATCATTACCCCAAACATTCTCAAGAATCTCACGTCTGGTAAACACACGACCTGGTTTACTCATTAAAAATAAAAGCAATTCAAATTCTTTACGGGGCATTTTTAATTTATCACCCTTGTATTCCACTAAGAATTGATTTGGATCTACACTTAAGTCTCCATTGGTAAGCACTTGATAATCTTCTACACCACTAGTACTAAGTCTTCGTAAGATAGCCTTAATTCTACTCATCAATACACGAGGTCTAATTGGTTTAGAAATGTAATCATCAGCACCTGCTTCAAAACCTGTGATTTCAGCAAACTCTTCAGACCTAGCTGTCAAAAACAAAACAGGGATTCCTGCTGTCTTAGCATTAGCCTTAATTTGACGGCAAGCTTCCATGCCATCTACTTTGGGCATCATTACATCTAGAATAATTAGATCTGGTACTTTTTCAAAGGCTTGATCAATGGCTTCTTGACCATTATTGGCGGTATACACTTTATACCCCTCCTTCTGAAGATTATGACTGATTATCTCTAAAATATCAGCTTCGTCATCGGCGATTAAGATACTTTGTTGACCAATGCTCACTGAACAAAAGTAATAAACTAATTGCTTGTTTTGCTAAAAATTTCAGCCAATTTAGCTTCTAACTGAGCACCTCTTAAATCTTTGGCTAATATCTTACCCTCAGGGTCTAATAAAACTGTCTTTGGGATACCTGTAACTTTATATTGTTGGTTTACTTTACCTCTCCAACCTTGTAATTCACTCACATGTTTCCAAGTTAGTTTGTCAGCAATTACAGCTGATTGCCATCGGCCTTTATTATCATCCAATGAAACGCCTAAAATTTCAAATCCTTTTTCTTTAAAGCGCTGGTAAATTCTCACATTATTGGGATTTTCAGCCCTGCAGGGTCTGCACCAGCTAGCCCAAAAGTCAATCAATACATACTTTCCTCTAAGGTCAGACAATTTCAATTTGGCCGTTGTATCCAATTGAGCCATACTAAAATCAGGAGCTACTGCTCCAATACCGAGACTCTTTTCGGCATTGTACAATGCCTCCATCTGCTTCGCATATTTACTATCCGGAGCAAACTTATTTGTTACTTCTTTGGCCTTAACAATTAGTGGTAAATCAACATTTTCTATCATTTGAGCCGTAATAGCAACATATGGCACTAGAGAAGACTCTGATTTCATTACCTTTTCTCGAATGGCATCTGTTCTTTTCTTAATAAGACTATAGTATTGAGCTTCAAATCCAGCAATCTGTTGCGCTGCATCCGCTGCTTGCCGATCAACACGTTTTGCTTGAGATTCTAAATTCTGAAATTGCTGATAATATACATTACTTGTTTCGAGCAGTTCCTTTAATTCAACAGTTGGACCTATTCCCTCTCCCGTAATTCCATAAGAAGTTGAACTGCCTTGTGGATCTATTTCCAGCTTTATTTTACTTTTATTATCAAGTACAAGAATAATTGCGGATTCCGAACCCCATTGAAGCTGACATATCAATGGATGTTTTAAATCTCCTTTAATCTTAAAATCACCTTTGCTATCCGTTCTAACAGAGTCAATAAATACTAATTTATCACCCATCTCAAATAAAACTAATAAGTTTTCAGGCTTGTTTTTTAAATTACCACTCAGCTCATACCCTGTTTCTAGTTTTACCAGTGTACTGGTTTTTTGTACAAAAACATCTTCTATACCATTTGAGGCTGTTTGTCCAACTTTATTCTTTTTGGACTTACATGAATAAATGGCAATACTGAACAGTGCAACAAATACACTTAATTTTAAAAATTCGGAAAACTTAGGCATGCTTATACTATGACTGCAAAGATAATGCAAAAGGTTGCTTAAGGATTATGAGGAATTAGCTAGGAAGGCAATTTGTCACGCTAAAAACGCAATCCATTCATCTATAGACTTCGCATCTTTTAAATAATATGGCCCGATTGCAGTTCTGCACAAGGCAGTCAAATGCCCACAAGTACCTAAAGCTTTGGCAAAATCCATAGCCAAAGTCCGAATATAGGTTCCTTTGCTACACCTAACTTCAAACTCAATATTTGGTAAATTAACCGCTGTAATTTTAAAGTCATAAATGTGAATGACTCTAGATTTCATCTCAACCTCTACACCTTTTCGGGCAAGTTCATATGCTCTCTTGCCATTTATTTTTATTGCTGAAAAGGCAGGTGGAATTTGAGTGACATCTCCCAAGAATTTTGGAATTGCCGTTTGAATCATTTCATCTGTAATATGCTCATAAGGCAAAGTCTCACTTATTTCAGACTCTAAATCACCACTTGCGGTGGCTCCACCTAAACAAATAGTTCCGGTATAGGTCTTTTCTAAATCTTGAATTCCTGTAATCTTTTTTGTACTTCTTTCTGTACAAACAACAAGTAGTCCTGTGGCCAAGGGGTCTAAAGTACCTGCATGACCTGCTTTTTTAGCCTTTTTAAGGTACTTTAACTTCTTTAGAGCTTGAAAACTACTCCATCCGTGGGGTTTATTTAAGAGTAATATTTCTCCAGGCTTAGGTTCGTTCTGCATTATAGAATGATAACTTTAGAAGTATACACTTCCTTTTTATCTTTATTATTAATTCTAAGAACATAAACACCTGCAGCAAAGTGTAAGGTATTAATTCTATACAAATTGGTTCCGGCAGGAACCTTATAATTCATTGGTTCAGAAATTATCTTTGCGTCTTTATCAAAAAGTAAGAATTCGTATTCTCCTTCATCTGAATTTATCCATTCAATATCAAAATGAGATTCTGCTGGAATGGGAAATACCTTTATATCTTGAACTGGAGTTTCCCAAACCTTATCTTGAAGCTTCACTCGAGCCACCCATGAATACATTCTATTATTTTGCCCATATGATCCTATGAGGTAATAAACTCCGTCCTCATTGTATTTTCTTTGAATCCCTTCATAGTCTCCCCAGCGCTGATTATCAGGACCTAAAAAAGAATAGTAAATCAGAGACAAGCCTTCTTTAACTATAACTGGATCACTTAATTCCCCATATCTATTGTTATAAATAACTGAAGTTCCAGGATAATGCCATGGGCCTGTATGAACCATAGTAATTATGGAACTAGGGTCTTTATCATTTAAACCAGCAGACGCAATTGCGGGATACCCATAATCTAAGCTATCATCCGTAATTAGTCTTCCTTTTATAAAAGGGCCCTCTCCTACTTTATAAATTGTGTTATGTGTAATGTGAGCTTGCTTAGTTTCAAAGTTCATACAGTTCTGCATGTATTGGATTTGATTTCCCACTCTAATTCCACTTAATACTCTAACATCATTGGTTCTTAATTTATACGAAGTATCCAGCTGCAAAGCACTTGGAGGGTAACCATAAGGTATATCCGAGATTAGGACTTGTTGTTCATATTGTGCCAATCCACTTCTTTGCGTATTGGTTACTCTATGTAAGAAAACTGTATCATTCCTTTGGCTGTAAGGACGCACACTCATAAAGTAATTATCGGTGCCATGTGGCATGGGTCCATTCTGTAAAGGACAAATACTCCATACACTTACTCCTTCATACTTTATGTTTTTAAATAAATTAGAGCCCATTGGCTTTCCATTAAATCCATCCTCTTTATTCAATTGCCAAATCACAGCTTCCGTAAACCCTTCTTCCCAACTAGTTCCATTCAAAAGTAAATTGACGGTAAAGAACATATCTTCCTTAGTTTGAGAAACGATTGGATAATCACTCCATACCGAGTCTTGTGTTGGTTTACCTGGAATCTTATAAACGAACCAAGGATCTGTAGGATCATTAGAACTTGAAAATCCAACTACAATAAAACTGGTAACGTCTGTGGTTCCATGCATATATAAAATAATGTACCTGTCCTCATCTGGGCAATACAGAACTCTTGGGTCATAGGTTCTGGTTAACCTATCAAAAGTATCTACATTCTGATTTCCTCCGCCGGGTGCCGTAAAACTCTCTAAACTCCATATTTTTTCAAATTTTCCAGCAGTATCATATGCTCTAATGGTAGTATTAAGGACGGCTATTACTTTACCGTCATTTCCAACTGCCACATGATTATCATTTGGGGTACCACCACCTGAAAAGTTAGAAAAGGACTTTTCAACTTTCGGTGTTATGGAGGACTTATCAGTTGGTGTTGGAGTAAAATTTCCATGCCTAAGCAAGTTTTGTTGCATAAACACCATTCGTTCATGATCTAATTTTGCCGTAAGTTCATTTCTTAAGCCTTTAGGTTCAGGCATCAATCTATCTTCTTCCGATTGTAAAGGAGAAATCCAGTCATTATTTAATTTTTGAGGGTCAAAAATGTGACTTAACTCAATTTTTATATCTCGATCAATTTCAACTTCAAAATTCCCTTGGCCAATAACCGGTAATAGCAAAAATCCAATTATTAAAAGACTATAAGCGTTCTTCATTCATGGCAAATTTCGACGAATATTGCTAGGAATCAAAATTGAAGGATTAATATGACAAATAATAATCGACTTAAACCGTATTTGACAGCTACTGTGCAGCAGCCCGCCTCAGTCTATCATTTATAGCTAGCCCTAATCCGCATTCAGGAACAGATTGAACAAATATTTCAATTCCATCCATCTTGTCAGCCTTTCTTAAATAGGCAAAAACATTTGCAGCTGCCTCCCCAAGATCAGAACCTTCAGACAATATAAGCTGTTGGTTTAGAGGAATATTTTTTAATGGAGAATCAAAAAGTATGTAAATAGCTTTCTCATTTAGTGGCATTTCAGATTTATTCGTAAACAGACTCAGCTTTTTACCTGGAGAGTAATGTTTATCCAGTTGACCAGGAGCTTGGGGATTACTGTTTTGACTTAATTTTAGATGTATTTTATCAAAATAAGGTTTTAGCACTTCCAAGTCGAGACCACCTAATCGGAGAATAGTGCATTCTTTTCCTATAGGCTCAATAATGGTACTTTCAATTCCAATCTGGCAAGGGCCTCCATCCAATACATAGGTAACCTTATCCCCTAACTGATCTAAAACATGTTCTGCAGTAGTAGGACTTATATATCCAAATGGATTAGCACTCGGAGCAGCTAATGGAAAATCTAAAATACCTAACAATTCTAATGTCAACTTCTGATTAGGCATGCGAATAGCTACTTTATTGCTTCCTGCAACTGTTAAGTCAGGAATAATACCTTTTCTGGGAAGGAGTACAGTTAATGGCCCTGGCCACTGGTCTTTTAACAGACTTTTTAATTCTTGAGAAATTGGTTCTACCAAGTCTTGCACTTGAGAAAGGCGTCCTATATGAACAATTAGAGGATCAAATTTAGGTCGGTCTTTAGCCTCAAATATTTTAGCCACTACCGAGGGTTTTAATGCATTTCCAGCCAACCCATAAACTGTTTCGGTTGGAATGCCAATAATTTCATCATTCTGCAGCAATTTGGCCGCATGGTTCACGTCTACTCCTAGCGCGGACATTTAATTTTACCTACGACTAAGTTCGTACTTAGTTATTTTATTATACAAGTGACTTCTTTGAATATCAATTTCCTGGGCAGTTTTAGCCACATTCCATCCATTACCAATAAGCTTGCGTTCTATAAATACTTTCTCTGCCCAATCCCTAAACTCTTGAAGTTTTTGATAACTATCTACCACGCCAAATGGATCCGATCCTCTTTGAGCTGGATTACTGTAAACATATACGTCATCCCCTGTAATCTTCTCATCAGTTAAAATAACCAAACGTTCAATTACATTTCTAAGCTCTCTAATATTTCCAGTCCAATTAACTTCTTTTAAAGCGTCAAATGCATCTTGGGTAAATTCCTTATCAGCTAATCCATTTTCCTTGCATATATCTTTCAAGAAACTACTTGCTATTAAAGGAATGTCTTCTAGTCTATCATTTAATTTAGGCACATGAATTAAAATCACACTCAAGCGATGGTATAAATCCATTCTAAAGTTCCCATCTTCAATCTCTTGAAGAAGATTCTTATTGGTTGCTGCAACAATTCTTACATCAACTTTAATTTCCTTATCACCACCTACTCTTGCAATTTTTCCTTCTTGAATAGCCCTAAGCACTTTTGCCTGCGCAGCCATACTCATATCACCAATCTCATCTAAAAACAATGTTCCTCCATGAGCTTGCTCAAACTTACCAATCCTTTGTTTATGAGCTGAAGTAAAACTCCCCTTTTCATGACCAAAAAGTTCACTTTCAATTAATTCCGTAGGAATACTGGCACAATTCACTTCTACGAGCCTTGCATTTGCTCTTGTGCTTTTCTCATGAATCCATCTGGCAACCAATTCCTTACCTGTTCCATTTTCACCTGTTACTAAAACCCTTGCTTCGGTAGGTGCAACTTTTTCTATGGTATCTTTAATTTTAGAAATAGCGGGAGTTTCTCCAATAATATCAAAAGTTCGTGAAACTTTGCGCTTCAACACTTTAGTCTCTGTAACCAATGAGGTTTTATCTACCGCATTTCTTATAGTAATTAAAAGTCGATTTAAATCTGGTGGCTTAGTAATAAAATCATAAGCTCCTTTTTTGGTTGCTTCAATGGCTAGTTCTATAGAACCATGTCCAGATATCATAATAATAGGAACATCTGGAACAAGACCTTGTGCCTGGTCTAAAAGTTCCATCCCATCAATGCCAGGCATCTTAACATCACAAAGAACCGCGTCATACTCGTCCTTTTGAAGCATCGCCAAACCCTTCTTGCCGTCTTCGGCAATATCGACATTAAACTTCTCGTACTCCAGGATTTCCTTTAAGGTATCTCGGATCGCTTTTTCGTCGTCTATTACTAAAATATGTGCCATTGTCTATATAAGGGTACAATAATAATTCTTGGTGCTGACTAAATTAGACAAGCAGTGTATTGTTTTTTCCACACTTTACGCCAATTCAACAAGAATACAGGCATCAATTTAACCAAGCTTGCACTATTACAACACTTCCAATAGTTGACAAATAACGCTGATAACCATTAAGTTATAATTAAGAATAACTACTTGTGCATTTTAGATTTTCTCAAATCTTCACAATCCATATAGTACTCAAATCTTCACAATCCATATAGTACTCAAATCTTCACAATCCATATAGTAATAACCAAAGACTATTATAATTTCTATTAGCTAACAGTTAGTATCCTATTGGGATTAGATTGTCTTGCTTTCGCAATATTTTACACCTAAATTCGTTAATGTTATTTTGATTAGTAAATTACTAATTGCATATTTGTAGCTTATATATAGGATGAAAAGTACTCGTATTAAAATCTTGGTTGTTCTCGCAACTTTTAGCATGGCCTTCTCGGCTAGTGCACAACAAGATCCTCATTACACCCATTGGAGGTTTAACAAATTGTCGTACAACCCTGCATTTGCGGGTTATGGTAACAAACATTGCGTTAGTGCTGTAGCTAGAAGGCAGTTTATGAATTTCAATGATGAATCAGCTTTATACAATACTGAATCTGTAATTGCTACTCAAGATTTAACTAAGAGTATTGGACCAGAAACAAATGTGATTACCTATGGTGGAATCTTATATGGTATGGACAAACGAAATGACGATGGAATTAAAGATCATTCTATCAACGGAATGTTTATGTATGGTACCGATAACATTGCATACGAAAAGAACACTTATTTAAAAGTAGGTTTAGCAGGCAACTATGAATTCTATGGTGGTTCGGCAATTCGAGTAGGATTTAACTATACCAGCTTAAGCAAGTCGTTAGACGGCTCTAAGTTAAGAGCACATGACCCCAATGACCCATTAATTCCAGTGGCTCCAGTTTCTCAATCTGTAGGAACTTTTGACCTTGGATTGTACTATACAAATCCAAATTTAAATAACCTTTGGGTTGGTTTAAGCAATACACACCTTAATCAGGCACAGTTTACTTTTGCAGGATTTAATGTTACTACAGCAAGACATATATATTTAATGGCTGGGATGAAGTTTGACGATTTCTTGGGAGACGACAATTTAACGTTTGATCCTGCAATCCTTATCAAAACAGGGATGAGAAATAGTCCAGTTACACCTCAAATAGATTTAAATGCAATGGTAACTTGGAGTAATATGTTCTCAGGTGGTCTAAATATAAGAGGACAAACTACAGGTATGGATGGAGTTGGCGTTATGCTTGGATATTACCCAGCAATAAAGTCAATGCCAAAACTAAATAATGCAACAGGGACTGGTACAACACTAAGAGTTGGTTATTCATATGACATCACTATGAACCGAGTAAGAAAAGTAAGTGCTGGTTCGCATGAAGTTCAAATAAATGTTTGTTTCCCAATTAAAATACCAACTATTCCAGAAAGAAAGAAGCACAACACGATTTATATGAACCCAAGTCCAGACTTGAAAGCACAAAATCCAAAAAATTTATAAAATTTATAGTTATACACACAATATTTAAAGACGGCACAGCGTTTGTAGTTAAAAGAAAAGTGAAAATAATTGCATAGTTGTTAACATATTGCATATTTTTGCGAACTTTTACTTTTAAAAAGGAAGATTAAATAATGAAGAGGTACGTAACACCAATGTTGAACAGAATTAAAAACTTAGGCAAGTTAAACAAGGCCAGATCTCCATTTATATGGAGTGCTGTAATTGCAACCATAGTGCTTAGCGCATGTGGAGGAGACACCGGAGAATTAACCGGTGTGTTAGGCAGACGCCCTTGGTTTCATGACCAACCAATAGGAACGGTTTATATCCCATCAGGTACTTTCCATACAGGTCAGTCTGATCAGGATATATTTCAGTCTTACCTAGAGCCAAACAAACAAATGACTCAGGTAGCAATGTGGATGGACGAAACAGAAATCACCAATAATGAGTACAGGCAATTTGTTGATTATGTAATTGACTCAATTGCTCGTGCCATGTTAGATGATGATAGATATTATCTGCAAGAGGATGATGATGGAAACAGATTCATTAATCACCGAGAACGTTTAGACTGGGAACAGCACAAGGAAGACCTTGAGGATATGTTCTATGTTGAAGAAGAACGTTTTAGAGGTAAAAAACAAATTGACACCCGTAAATTGCTTTATAACTACCAGTGGTTTGATTATGTGACTGCAGCTGCAAACACATCAAAAGCTTCATATGATAAATATGATGAAAGAAACCCAGGAAATGATAGAGAGCAATACATCAAAGATGAAGAGACTCACATTTACCCAGATACTTTATGTTGGATAAGAGATTTTACATTCTCTTACAATGATCCGATGACTCGTCAATATTTCTGGCATCCAAAATATGATGACTATCCAGTAGTTGGAGTAAATTGGCATCAAGCCAATGCATTCTGTGTATGGAGAACAATACGCAAGAACTCGTATTGGGAAAATATTGGCTACCCTGTAACTGAGGATTTCAGATTACCAACAGAATATGAGTGGGAGTATGCAGCAAGAGGAACTAGAATTGGATCTAAATATCCATGGGGTGGTCCTTACACTAGAAACAGTAAAGGATGTATGCTAGCAAACTTTAAACCTTTAAGAGGACATTATGGTGCAGACGGTGGTGTTTACCCTGTACGTGCCGACTCTTATTTCCCAAATGACTGGGGATTGTACAATATGGCTGGTAATGTAGCCGAATGGACATCTACAGCATGGGAAAAGGCAAACAATGCGATTGTACATGACCTTAACGGTCAAAACTATAGAAGAACTCCTGAAAGAGGACCTGAAGCCAAGGCAACAGATAAATCTTTTAAAAGAAAAGTAATAAGAGGCGGTTCTTGGAAAGATGTAGCTTATTTCATTGAGAATGGTTCACGTACATACGAATACCAAGATACAAGTAAATGTTACGTAGGATTTAGAACTGTTCAATCTTACATTGGACGTTCAAACAAAGACAGTAAATAAAACAAACAAACAAACAAACAATATATAACAATTAAAAATTATGAGTAGTAAAAGTTTCTTTCAGACTAAAAAGTGGAAAACCATCATGAATTTCATTTATGGTATGGGTGCAGCAGTAGTAATTGTAGGCGCACTTTTTAAAATTCTTCACTGGCCAGGAGCCAACTTTATGTTAATGGTAGGATTATTTACCGAAGCAGGTATTTTTGCAATCTCAGCATTTGAACCTGTAAGTCAAGACATTGATTGGTCTTTAGTTTATCCTGAATTAGCAGGAGGTGAATCAACAGAAAGAAAAAGCAAAGCTACTTCAACTGGAGTATCTGCTCAATTAGATGTTATGTTATCTGAAGCTAATGTAGGTCCAGATTTAATTCAAAATCTAGGTAGTGGATTACAATCATTAAGTACTAATGTAAAAGATATGAGCAGCCTATCAGCAGCAGCCGTAGCTACAGAAACTTATTCTAGTAGTGCATCTGCAGCAGCCAAAAATATGGACGAAATTTCTAAAAGCACCGCAATGGTTGCCGATGGCATGAGTTCATTTACTGGTGGATTAAGTAGTGTTTTAACCAATTTACAACAAACGGAAAGCTCTACCTCTGATTTCAAAGGTGAATTGGATAAACTAAACAAAAATTTAGGTAATTTAAACAATATCTATGGCAACATGTTAAGTGCCATGGGAGGAAAAGCATAAGTTCAACCACAGATAATTAAAAAAAAGCATAATTATGGCAAGTGGTAAAATGTCCCCAAGGCAGAAGATGATTAACATGATGTATCTCGTGTTAATTGCCTTACTAGCTATGAACGTATCAAAAGAGATTATAAAAGCTTTCAACTTATTTGAAAATTCTTTAATAAGCTCTACTGTTAACATTGTTAAAAAGAACAAAGTAATCGTTAGCGCATTAAACAAACAAATAGCACAAGAAAACACTCAGGCTAAAACAGCCATGAGCTTTGTAACAAAAGTGACTGGCACAGCAAACGCATTTACAACTTACATTGAAAATCTCAAGGAAAAAATTGAAGGAATTGCTGGAGGACGAAACTTGGACCCGGCAGGAATGTTGGTTAAAGGCGGAGTTGCAGAATTAGCAAAAGGTGATGACATTGAAGGTCATGCAAATTATTTCTTACATAAATTAGGTGAAAAAGAAGTTGGTGAAAAAGATTTCAATAATGGTGCTCAACTTCAAAAGAAAATCAATGACACCAGAGTAGAAATGCTGAAGCATTTAGAAGATGCGATTAAGGCGGGTCTTGCTCCTAGTACACTAACTTCTGCATTAAATAGCATTAAGTCAAAGTCATCATTGGTAGCGAACAATCAAACTACCACTGACGGATCTGAAAGCAATTGGTACGAAATGTACATTGTTGAAACTCCTGCAGCGAGTGTTATGGCTATGTTAAGTAAATTGCAAAATGATGCTAGAAACTTAGAATCTGAAATCAACACATCATTAGCTCGGGCTGTAGGTGCTGAAGATTTCAAGTTTGATGCATTAGAAGCAGTTGTTAGTGCTCCAACAAGTGCAATACTTAGAGGAGAAACATATGAAGCAGATATTATTCTTGCTGCCTATGACTCTAAAGCGAACATGAACATGTCGGTTAATGGAAGACCTCTTAAAATTGAAGACGGTAAAGGTAAATTCACTGCAGGTGGAGGAAGCCCAGGTGAATACACATACAAAGTGAAGATTGCAGTTCCTAACCCAACGGGTGGTGCTCCAAAAATCATTGAAGGTGAAGGCGCATATAGTGTTTTCGAACCGGCAGCATCTATATCTGCGGACAAACTAGATATGATATACATCGGATTAGACAATCCAATGAGTATTACTGTAGCTGGTGTGAATCCAAGGAATGTTAAAGCAAGCGCTTCAGGTGTTAGTCTTCGTCAAGTAGGTGGAGGAAAATACAAAGCCTTAGCTTCAAGACCAGGAAATGCAACCATAAGTGTGTCTGCAACTGTAAAAGGACGTAACATGCCAATGGGTAAACGTCAGTTTAGAGTTAGACCAGTTCCTAATCCAGTATTTAAAGCAGGTGCGATCTCGTTTGATCAAGAAACCATATCACTAAATGCATTAAAATTCCAACCATCAGCAACTGCTCCTTTATTGGACTTTATTTACGTAGGAATTAAATTTAAAGTAGTAGGTTATAATTTTACAGCATTGGGTCAAAAAGCAGGTTTAATAGAACAAAAATCTAGAGGTGCAAGTTTAGCTCCAATAAAAGGAGCTTTAAATAAATTACGCCCTGGTGATTTTGTTCAATTCACAGGAATAAAAGTAATAGGTCCAGACGGAAGAGTTAGGCCAATTGCGAATGTAGCTGCTAAGCTGAAGAAATAAGAAAATAGAAGTAGAAGAAAGGAAAAATAAATGATGAAGAAAGTATTGATGTTAATGACGGTGAGTTTCCTTAGCCTAAGTGTTTACGGACAATGGGGCTCATGGGGCGGTGGAGATGATGAAGGTGGAGATGAGGGTGGCTCAACGGGCACTGTAGATGACGGTAGTGAAGCTGGCGATGGGTCAACTGAAACTATATCTGCAGAACTAGTAATACCAACCATTGGTACACATTATGACGATGCTCCAGCTCCAAGGTATGAACCAACTCAAACTGTTGACGATGGTAGACCATTGATGGATGAAGGTGTTGTTGTAACGCCTCCTTTCTTGAGAGAAGCCGATGTTAAATTCAAACGTAGAGTTTGGAGAAGAATTGATGTTCGTCAAAAACTTAATAAATCATTTACTTGGCCAAGAAACCCTGTAATTAAAAATCTATATGATTTAGCAGTACAAGGTAAAGTAAAAGCATACGTTACAGATTCTTTAGCTTCTTACTACACACCAGAAGATGCATGGCAAAGAGGAAGCTATACAGATGTAATTGAGGTTCCAACTCCTGGATATGAAGATGATCCAACGATGAACGTTTTTAGAGAAGTTGCTATACCATTTGAATGGGAAGATATTAAGCAATTAGAACTTGTTGAAGATTGGATATTTGATTATAAGCATAGTGAATTCAGACCAAGAATTATAGGTGTAGCACCAATTTACACTAAAGAAATTGGTGGAATGAGTATTGATTTACCACTATTTTGGTTAGACATGAAAGATTTACGTCCATGGTTATCTAAAAGTGAAGTTTACAATCGATACAATGATGCAGCAAGAATTTCATGGGATGATGTATTTAATCATTACAGAATATTTGATAGCTATATTGTAAAAACCACTGATTGGGATGACCAATACATTGCTAACAAAACAGAGTACAGACAAGATGGACTGGCTGCTTTGCTGGAAGGTGAAAAAATTAAAAATGATCTGTTCATGTTTGAACATGATCTTTGGGAGTATTAATTCCCATTATATGAATAAAAAAGCCCTGTAATGCAGGGCTTTTTTATTCATATTCATATACTTGAAATACAAATAAATTGAATTATCTTTGCAAACTGTTTAACAGAGGTCTGTTATGGTGGAGGATTATCAAATAGAGTTTGTAAAACTCAAACTAGGTAAACATAACTTTTCGCTAAAAGCTGACCAAACGTTCTTTTCAAGTTTTGAGAATACTGAAGTAAGCAATGCTGAAGTTGATGTTGAATTAGAGATTGACAAACATCCAAGTTGGATAAATATCAATTTCAAAGCAAAAGGGGTTATAACCACAGGTTGTGATCGCTGTTTGACTAACATCCCCTTCCCTATTGACACTTCGTATTTATTAGTATATCGTATGGGTGCGGATGAAACTCAAGAGGATACAGAAGATATTAAATATCTGAAACCTCATGAATATAAGATAGATTTATCCTTACCAGTTTACGAAACTTTGTTACTTGCCATGCCAATGATTAAAAATTGTGATGATTTGGAAATTATGCCATGTGATGAAGAAATGCTTGCAAAACTAGAATATAGCGAAGAAAACGAAGAGGATCACAATGACCCTCGCTGGGAAAAACTAAAAGGAATAAAATAAAGATATGGCACATCCAAAAAGAAAAATATCTAAAACGAGAAGAGACAAAAGAAGAACTCACGACAAATTGGACATTCGTCCTATGATTGCTGACCCAGTAACTGGAGATGTATCACTTTACCACCGAGTAAACTTAGAAACAGGAACCTACCGAGGCCAAAAAGTAATGAAGGGCCGAAACGAGGCTTAAAATGCGCATAGGCGTTGATGCAATGGGTGGCGACTACGCACCTGCGGAGGTAATATTGGGCTCAATTGAGGCTATAAAACTTCATGGAGATTTAAACATTGTTTTATTTGGTGACGAATCTCTAATTGCTCCACAAATTAACGGTTACGAAGATAGAATTTCCATAGTTGGAAGTTCAAATGATATTGGGATGAGTGAGCATCCTGTAAAAGCACTTTTAAGTAAACAAACTTCTAGTATTGCATTAGGCTTCGGCTATTTAGCCAAAGGAGCTATAGACGGCTTTTTAAGCGCTGGCAACACGGGAGCAATGTTAGTTGGTAGCATTAATACTGTTAAACCAATAGAGGGCGTGTCAAGGCCTTGTTTGACAAGTATAATTCCAAGAGAAAATAAAAACCCAGGTGTTTTGCTTGATGTTGGTGCAAATGCTGATGTAAAGCCTGAACATTTAGTGCAATTTGCTAAATTGGGAAGCATTTACTATCAAACACTTTACGGAACTGAAGCTAAAGTAGGTTTATTAAACCTTGGAGCAGAAGAAGAAAAAGGAAATGTGCTAACCAAAGCAGCTCATAAACTACTAAAGGATGTTTCAAGTATCCAGTTTATTGGAAATACTGAAGGCAGGGATTTATTTAATGAAGAATCAGACGTTGTAGTCTGCGATGGCTTTACGGGTAATGCCATTATAAAAGTTTGTGAAGGAATGTTTTACAAACTTGCTGTACGTGGCGTAAAAGATGAATATTTAGACACATTTAATTTCAAGCATTATGGCGGTTCGGCAATATTGGGTATAAATTCTCCTGTAATTGTTGGACATGGAATATCTAAATCTAGTACATTTGTGAAGATGATTGAATTAACTCAAACTACCATAAAAGAAAAAATGGTAGATAAAATAAGAGTTGCATTTCAAGAATCTGGAGAAAACAACATTACCGCATAATGAAAAAAACTCTTGCCGCTATAACTGCCGTTGGTGGTTATGTACCTGAAACCAAACTCACGAATTTTGATCTTGAAAAAATGGTGGATACTACCGATGATTGGATTCAATCGAGAACTGGAATAATAGAAAGAAGAATATTAAAAGAACCTGGAAAAGCTACTAGCGATATGGCTGCAGCTGCTGTTACTGGCATGTTAGAAAAGCAGAACATCAACCCAGAAGACATTGATATGATTATTATAGGCACTATTACAGGTGACTATATATTTCCGGCTTGCGCTAATTTAATAGCAGATAAGGTGGGAGCAAAAAATGCATGGGGATTCGATGTAGCCGCAGCATGTTCAGGCTTCTTATTTGCTTTAAACACAGGAACTAAATTTATTGAATCAGGAGCAGCCAAGAAAGTTGTTGTTTGTGGGTTTGATAAAATGAGTTCAATCATTGACTACGAAGATAGAAACACATGTGTAATCTTTGGAGATGGTGGGGGGTGCGTTCTTTTAGAACCCAATGAAGAAGGTTTAGGAATTCAGGACTCTATTCTCCATATGGATGGATCAGGTCGCGAATTCTTATATCAAAAATCTGGAGGAAGTTTAAACCCTCCAACTGCCGAAACTGTTGCGAACAAGGAACATTACGTTTATCAAGAAGGGAAAACAGTTTTTAAGTTTGCCGTAACTAATATGGCAGATGTGAGCTATGAAATTATGCAGCGCAACAACCTTACTGCTGACTCTGTTGATTGGCTAGTACCACATCAGGCAAATTTGAGAATTATTGATGCCACATCAAATAGAATGGGCTTAGATAAGGATAAAGTTCTTGTAAATATCCAAAAATTTGGGAATACCACTGCTGGCACATTGCCATTATGCTTATGGGATTTCGAAAGCCAATTCAAAAAAGGTGACAACTTAATCCTGGCCACTTTTGGCGGAGGATTTACTTGGGGTAGCATTTACCTCAAATGGGCATACGACCCTGCTTAAGATTTTCTTAAAATTGCTCTAAAGAAGTAATCACTATTCTGACTCGGACCGCCGAGCATCTCATGTGATTCCACTTTTAACCCTAATTTTTCAAAGTAAGGTAATTGCCTTTCATTTTCAGCTTTAAAAACAGAGCAAGTTACATAAACGATTTGCGTTCCAGCTTCGGAATTTCTGGCCATATTTGTCATAATGGCTCTTTGCTTCTCTGCATAAACTTCTACTTCGTTTGCATTGAAATAAGCAGCCCTGTCTGGATTTCTCCTCCAAGTACCACTTCCTGAACAAGGTGCATCTACAAAAATAAAGGAGGGCACAATAGAAGGAAAACTTTCACTTGCATCAACCACCTCAGTTATCATAAATTGATTTAATAATAGAGCTCTTTTCTGTAAATTACTTAGACACTTTTTTCTTATATCAGAAGCTATAAAATTCTCGGGAGAATAATATCTTGACAAGGCAAAGGATTTTCCACCGGCCCCACAACACGAATCCCAAACTAAATCCTTTTCATTAATATTTAAACCCAAACAACAGGTTAAACTACCTCTATCCATAACCTGTAAATTTTTAAGTATAGGGAAATGAGCTTCTGATATTTGGCCTGGAAGTTCTAACATTGAATCGTGATCTATATATTTTAGATTTTTTTCATCCAACTCTTCTTTTAAGACTTGTAGCTTATCTGCATTACCTGTAACAAATACAGGTGGCCTGGATCTAAACCATTCCCCTAAAACGTCAGTAGGTTCGGAGGAATCAATTCCTAAATCCTCAAAAGGATTAAACGCTGATTCTATAGATGATTCGGAATTAATAGAATCATTAATACTTGTTACAATCTCTTTGTTTAAATCTGCAATTCTAAAATACCTAAAAAATCTAAAGCATATCTCGCGATACGCTTTTCTATCTTTGCTTCCCCAATTTTTATTTTGTTTGAAGCAACTACGCAAATAGTTATCTAGAGGAATATCTCCAGAATATTCGCTTAATAATTGAAAGGCGTTTTCAACCCTTCTATAATCATGACTCATTCTATTAAAGATTTAAAACCTGAATGGTGTTTATAGTAATACATCCCAAAATTTGAAATATTTCCTTTACTATCAGGTTGTAAGTAAATTTTATTTCTAATTCCTTGATAAGTTGCACCAGGGAGCAATGTTAAAAAGTCATCACCATATGCCATCAGGCTATATGCTAGATAAATGGCCTGGTCATACCCAATTCCCGCATATTTACTAGGCGCACCTAAATGCTCCTCTTTAAAGGCTCGATAAAACCTCTTCGATGCAGAATCTGATTTATTATAATAATACAAATCTGGAAACACTATGGTTTCTCTTTTTTCAAACTTTTTAGTTTTCTTATGCGCTTCAAAATGTGCAATACCCAAAGAGTTTGGCTTTTCTTTCAGTGTTTCATTCAAAACCTTGAGCATTTCTTCACTCCTAGAAGCACTTAAAATGATTACACTATCCGATCGCCAAATTTTACCTTCAAGCTTCCCATTACTCAATAAAAGGTCATTCCCTATTTTAACTTTGGAGCTTTTTAAAGCTTCACGAGATGTTTTAGCATAATTAGAACTTTCATCAGTTAAATCTTTCGCTATATAAAAAACATGATTCGGGTATTTGCCTGTCATGCTTTGAACAATAGACTCAATCTGAATTTCATCTGAAGGAAAGAAATTGAGAACAACACCTTTATTATGGCCATTCTCATAATACCTCAATGGGTTTACTAAAAGTTGACCAGTAGAATCACAGAAACGACTCATTTTATTTAGGTCTTCATCATAAACAGGTCCTACTATTATGTTCATTTTAGGCAAATCAGGATGTCGCAGAATATTATCAATATTTGCAGAGTCTTTAGCATTGTCAAACACATAAAGTTTGCATTTTAACCCTTCTAAGCTTACGTGTTCTAATCCCAATCTAAACCCCTCGTAATAATCCAGCATTACTTCGGTTAGTTTTGTTCTGGTTCTTTGGCTTTTAAAGGGTAGAATCAATGCAATTCTATATTCCCTATCTTTTGGATTTGAACTTAGCACCTTAACTGGAGCTTGAGCCAAAATTGGTGCTATAAGCACAAATAACAGGGTTAATATGTAAATTCTTTTTATTCCCATTCTATAGTTGCTGGTGGCTTAGAACTAATATCATAGACCACTCTATTTATTCCTCTAACTTTATTGATTATTTCATTGCTTATTTTCCCTAATAAATCATAAGGAATATGGACCCAATCAGCGGTCATGCCATCTGTACTAGAAACGGCTCGTAGTGCTATTGTTTGTTCATAGCTCCTCTCATCGCCCATTACTCCAACACTTTTTACTGGTAACAAAATAGCACCTGCTTGCCAAATCTTATCGTACCATCCGCTTTCTTTCAAGTTGCTAATATAAATTGCATCTGCCTTTTGTAACATATCTACTTTTTCTTGGGTTATATCACCAAGAATTCTAATACCAAGACCGGGCCCTGGGAATGGGTGTCTATTTAAGATGTCTTTTGGCAAATTCATTTCTGCACCTACTCTTCGGACTTCATCCTTAAATAAATTCCTTAATGGTTCTACCACTTGTAATTTCATATGGTCTGGCAATCCACCTACATTATGATGACTTTTAATTGTTGCAGATGGCCCTTTAACACTAACACTTTCTATCACATCTGGATAGATTGTACCTTGTGCTAGCCAATTTGCATTTTCAACCATTTTTGCCTCTTCATCAAATACATCTACAAACACTCTGCCAATAATTTTTCTCTTCCCCTCTGGGTCAGATTCACCTCTCAGAGCTTCATAAAATTTATCAGATGCATCAACACCTTTCACATTAAGATTTAAGCTTTTATACGCTTTAAGAACTTCGTCAAATTCATTATGCCTTAAAAGACCATTATTTATAAATATGCAATGAAGGTTTTTACCAATAGCTTTCGACAGCAACAGGGCAGCTACGGAACTATCTACTCCTCCACTTAAACCTAAGATTACTTTATCCGTTCCCAGTTTCTCTTTTAATTCAGCAACAGACTCATCTACAAAAGCGTTTGGTGTCCAATCGGCTTTAGCTCCACAAATTTTAGAACAAAAATTTTCCATGAGCTTTATTCCTTCATCACTATGGTAAACCTCAGGATGAAATTGAATTCCAAAAGCTTGGGGATAGTCCTCAAAGCTAAAAGCTGCAATTGGAATTGAATCTGTTTTTGCAATGAGTTTAAGTCCCTTCGGTAACTGTGTAATAGTATCTGCATGGCTCATCCATACTGTGCTTTTATCACTCATGCCATCTGTTAATGGACTTTCACCTACTTTTTCTAAAATAGCTCTACCATATTCACGGTATTCACTCTTAGAAACGACACCGCCAAGTACCTTAGCCATGTATTGCGCACCATAACAAACTCCTAAAACTGGTTTTGAACCCAAGATTTTTTCAAGGTTTATTTGAGGAGCATCAATTTCATTCACAGAACAAGGACTTCCAGATAATATTATTCCTTTCACATCCTTTATTTGATCAATATCAGAAGAAAAAGGAACAATCTCACAATAGTGATTTAATTCTCGCAGTTTTCTAGCAATCAGCTGAGTATACTGCGAACCAAAGTCAAAAATTAAAATTTTGTCGTGTTCCATTTAATAACAGGCAAAAATAAGTAATCTATCCATGCTGGATGCGAAAACTTTACGTCCTCATAGCATATCTGCAATTCCATCATTAATAGGCTAAGTCAAAAACGAACTTCATAAAATGACATGAAAATCAGAAATCGGGTTGAACTGCTTTGAACATTTAAATTTAAAATGCTTAATTTTGCACTTAATGAATACTTACAAGGTAACTTTTAAAGGAAAAGAGAATAGAAATTTTATTTCTGAGCTTCGTAAAAATGTTGATGATTATTTTACCAACAAAGGAATTAAAAAGACTGGAAATAGCAAACTATTCACTAAAACAATAATCATTACTGTCTTAGGCCCAGTTTTATACTTGTTTGGCTTAGTGAATGGTTATAATATATTAAGTGGTGCCGCTGCTTTACCATTGGTTTACATGTATCTAGCCTTCTTCGTTTTGGGGCTTTTTCACGCACTTGCAGGTTTTAATATCATGCATGATGCCTGTCATGGAAGTTTTAGCAGCAATGCTAAAGTCAACGCTTGGATGGGTAATGTTATTAGTTTTATGGGAAGCCATGCATTTATTTGGAAATACAAACACAATGTAGTTCACCACACCTATACGAACATCAATGAAATTGATGATGATATAGCGAAATGGCCAATTATGAGAATGAGCCCAGACCAAGAACGATTAAATCATCATAAATTACAGGCAATTTACATGTGGCCTTTGTATGCTATTAGTACTGTTTATTGGATTTATGTTAATGATTTTAGTAAATTCTTTACAGGTAAAATATTTACATCTAAAATGCCTAAATTTCCTACTTCTGAAAAAGCCATATTTTGGGTAACTAAAATATTATACTTCATATTGTATGGTGTTGTGCCTGTTTTAGCATTGGGTTGGCTTCATGGACTTATGGTACTACTTGTACTTCATGTAAGTTTAGGTATTGCAATTAGTGTTGTTTTCCAATTAGCTCATTGTGTTGAAGAAGTTGATTTTGTTCCTGGACAAGCAGAAGGATTAACAGAAGTGGATGAAGAGTGGGCAATTCATCAAATTGCAACAACTGCTGATTTTAGCACAAAAAGTAAAATGTGGACATGGCTACTTGGAGGCTTGAATTTTCAAGTAGAACATCATTTATTTCCAAACATCAGTCATATTCACTATCCAGACATTCATGAGATAGTTAAGAATAAATGTGCTGAATTTAATATTAAATTTAATGAATACCCCACATTTATGGCTGCACTGCGTTCTCATGTGAACCACATGCACCAGCTGGGCGTGGCTTAAAGCATACTGTTTACTTTGGTAGACACGTGAATTGCGTTTGAAATTTACTGCCTTAATTAGCAGTATGATTAAACGACTACTTTATTTTAGCATTAGCTTGGTTTTTGCCTCTAATATATTGGCTCAGGATCCAACATTTCAAACAAGTAGCAGTACATACTCAGCAATTTCTGCTGGTGAACAGATTTATAAAGATACCATTTGGGATGATTTAGATTTTGATAACCCAAAAGAAGCCCTTCATAAGCTTGGTTTTAATTTTGTATGGAAAGGGAACACCTATGATTCTGTTGAAATTTTAGATGGGTTAATTGCTTTTGAAAATTCTTCAAATTCAGGCTCTCTTGTTTTTGGTGCATTTGCAGACTTAGTAGATAGAGGGTATGAAGGTAATTCAGGTTCTAAATCACCAATATTTATTAAGCGCGTTGGGTCAAGCCCAAATGCAAGTTTAGAAATAGAATGGCGAAATGCTGGTTTCTATGACCAGTATGATACCGATACTACTCTACCCGACTCCATCACAATGAAAATTGTAATACACGAAAAAAGCAGCATGATTGATGCTCATATAGGTCCTAATAGTTTATCTGCCGGTCCTCTCCCTACTTACTTAGATTATATTTCTTTTGGTGCATTGGAAACTTCAAATACAGGATCAAAGAACTTCTACTTAGAAGGAGACCCAAGCAGCCCCAGTCTAACATCTGACGATAACACTTTTGGCTTAGATAACATGCCTTCAAGTGGCCGAAAATACACGTTCACTTTTAGTCAGACCTTGAGTTTATCAAAGTTTATCCATACTGATCAAGAACTTTTCTATACCGGAAATAAAATTTTAAACACCAAACTTAAACAAGCTCCAATCCAGATTTATTCTATGACCGGGCATTTAATAGAAAGTGGGCTTATCCAAAACTACAGCTACACACCTAAAAATATTAGTTCAGGTTATTATGTTGCATTGGTAACACTAGAGAATAAACCTGTTACTCTTCAATTCTTAAAATAACTTAGAACAATTTTTCCTAATTAAGATCAGTGCTTTTGTAGATTTGTTCTCCTTCAATAAAAGTCTGAAGCACCTTAGTTTTTCGAATCCCTTTTTTAGATTCTGTAAGTAAATCTTTGTTTAAAACAATAAAATCTGCATATTTTCCAACTTCAAGGCTCCCAGTTTTATTCTCCATAAAATTAGAATGAGCAGCCCAGATTGTCATGCCCCTTAATGTTTCTTTTCGAGAGAGAGCCTGATTAAGGATAAATGGTTTTTTTAGTTTGCATTTACTATCTTCTCTAAAAACTGCACTGTAAAATGTATTAATTGGGTTTATATATTCAACTGGGAAATCTGTACCTAAAGCGATACTTCCGCATGAATCTAAAAGTGCTTTATATGCATATGCTCCATTCAGTCTATTTTCGCAAATCCTAGAAGATGCCCAACTTGCATCACTGGTAGCATGTGTAGGTTGAACACTTGGAATAATACCATAATACTTCATCCTTTTCATTTCATAGGGATTTACAATTTGGGCATGTTCCATTCGCCAACGAAGATCATTTCCTTTGGTTAGAAAATTCTTACTTACATCTATAAAAACCTTAGCTGCACTATCACCAATAGCATGTGCGCAAATCTGATAACCCTTAGCGTGGGCTGCCGCAATTCTGCCTAAAAGATCATAGGATGAAATTAACTGCAATCCATTTGTACTAGGTTTATCGCAATACGGTTTCTTTAATAAAGCCCCATGAGAGCCAAGTGCTCCATCCAAATAAAACTTAACTGCTCTTACCTGCATCCTTGGACCTGAAATATAAGTATGGGTACTCAGATAAGATATTGAATTGTCCGAAGAAGAAAGCATGGCACTTATTCGAAGTGGTAAAACCCCTCGTTTTTGTTCCGAAACCAAAAATTGTAGATCATCCACCTCAAGACCAGCATCGCATATGCCTGTTAAGCCTTCAGAAAGGCATTGTTTAGTTACACCTAACAGACTTTCTTGGAGCTTATTTTTATCGGGATTAGGTAAGAACTTTTCTACCCAATCTACAGCGTTATCCAACATTACTCCTGTAAAAACACCATTCTCCATCAGGTATTCTCCTCCATCAATCTTCTTGGTTATATCTAAACCAATTTTTTTAATACCTGCAGAATTAAGCCATCCTGCATGCCCATCAATTCTTTTTAAGAAAACTGGAGTGTTGGGATATGCTTTATCCAATGTTGCTAAATCTGGGCCCGATTTCCATAAATTTTGATCCCATCCTCGCCCAAGAATCCATTCCGGACTCTTGCCCTCATAAAATTTCAATAAGGTTGAAACCACCTTCTTCTTCGATTTTAACCCAATCAAATTTGCTTGAAGTTTCATTTTGGCATAACCCAATAAATGACAATGGGCATCTATAAAACCTGGGTAAATATATCCTTTTACAAAAGTGACGTTATTCTTATTTCCAAAACGTCCAATAGCACTGTCCTGAGTTCCTAAGAAAAGAATCTTTCCATTCTCAATAACCATTGCTTTATGTGAACTAAAAGAATCATCAATAGTGTAAATAGCCTTAGCGATATAGACGTGTGTACTTTGGCATTTTAGATTTATTCTAAGACTAAAAAATAACATTAGCATTAATACTAAGCCATACATTTTCACTATTCCTTTGTTAATCATTCGTTTTGATTGATATTTGAAGCACAAAAATAAATGAATTATGAATAGAAAGTCACTTTTTAAAATCATTGGTTTAATAGCTGTGATTGGAATTGCAATTGCAGCATACATGCATATGAAAACAACATCTACAGCTTCTGATGGACAAGCTGATTTTACCATACAACCCTCACTATTAATTGCTGAGTTTGAAAAGGACAACAAGGCCAGCAATGAGAAATATGTAGGAAAGGTCATAAGATTTGGCGGTATTGTATCAGAAATAGAGGGAGATAGTGCTCTTTTATTAACTTTAAATACAGGATTAGAAGATTTTAGTGCAAAATGTGGCTTTAATAAATCTGAATTTTCAAAAGCAAATAAGATTGAATCAGGAGACTCCATAGTTGTTCAAGGATCTTGCGATGGAGTAGATATCCCTTCAGATGAAATGTCTCTTTTTGGTGATAAAAGTATTTCATTTTCACGATGTGCCCTTTTTGACACTAAATAGACAAAGTATGGCATACAAATTGGACTAATAGATTGAAATGATGAAAAAGTTATTATCCCTACTAACAATCAGCGCATTTGCCGCGAGTGCATTTGCCCAAGTTTACAAAACCTCAACTGGAACTGTGGACTTTATCAGTGTAACTCCAGCAGAGAACATTGAAGCTAAATCCAGCAAAGTAAAAGCAGCAATTGATAGCAAAAGCGGAGCTGTACAATTTGCCATAAGTGTGAATAGTTTTCTTTTCAGCAAGAGTTTAATGCAAAAGCATTTCCAAGAAAAGTACATGGAAACAACAAAACATCCAAAAAGCACCTTTTCTGGTAAAATAACCGATCTAACTAAAGTTACCTGGGGTACTGATGGAACCTATTCTGTTTCTGTTAAAGGAAACCTTAAAATGCATGGCGTAACCAAGTCAGTTACTATACCAGGTAAAATAATTATTAAAGATGGCAAGCCTACTTTAGATGCTTCATTTTCTGTAGAGCCTTCGGATTATAAGATTAAAATCCCAAGCGCCGTAAAAGATAAAATTGCAAAGTCGGTTACGATTAATGTAAATTGCAAATGCAATTAACATGAAAAATTTAAAACTAATAAGTAAGGCACTGCTATTAAGCGGTGCCTTTTTTTTTGCTCAAAATAGTATAGCACAGGAATTGGATTTGCTGGGAGGAATTGAAGATGATAGTTACCTTCATGCACCAGTAACCAATGAGTTCAAAACTACTCAAGTTATTAATTTACCCTCACTAATGTTAACAGCTCCTGGTGAATTTGATTTTAAAATCAACCACCGTTTTAATCCACTCAACTCCGGAGCATATGAGGCATTTGGTTTTGATGTGGCTAATGCCAGAATTGGAGGTGAATATGGCATTACAGAAAAAATGGTATTTGGATTGGGTAGAAGTAATGTTGGGAAACAAACCGATGCATTTTTAGAATATAAACTTCTAAACCAAACCCTGGATGATAAGAAACCTTTTACAGCAATAATATATGCTGGCTCAGGTTATTCTGCACTTAAGAATGGAGATACAACTGCAAGTGGAAGAAAAGTAGACTTTCAATCTAAACTAGCCTATAATGCTCAGCTTGTAATTGGTAGAAAATTTTCAAGTAAATTAAGCATACAAATAAGCACTGGAATACTGCATTATAACACAACATTAGCCAATACCTCAACTGAAACATATGACAACACTCTATACTCTGTGGGCATTGCGGCAAGGGTTAAATTAACCAATAGCACAACCTTTAATGCCGAATATATTCCAGTAATTGGAAATAATGGCAATTTTAATAATGCCTTGAGTGTTGGATTTGATATTGAAACAGGAGGACATGTATTTCAACTTCATTTAACTAATTCAAGGGGTATGTCTCCTTATCAATATATTGGAAGAAATGGTGATTCATGGGGAGATGGAGGAATTCATTTTGGATTTAATATCTCAAGAATTTTCAATATTGTAGATCATTAGAAAGTTAGAAATAATTATCCTTTTGAATCAAGTCTTCATTTTATTCTTCTTAGCACTAGGGAATAAGATGTTATTCAAGATTAATCGATAACCCGGAGAGTTGGGGTTTAATGCCAAATCTGTTGGAGGTTCTCCTACCATATGCTGATAGTCTTCTGGGTCGTGACCCCCATAAAAAGTAAAAGTGCCTTTGCCCATTTCTGCATGAATGTATTTAGCTTCATCCAGGAGAACATTCTCACCCATAATAAGCACATTGCTTTTTACCAAATATTTCTTAAATGCTGTAGTTTGCCCCATAAAGCCTTTTATAGTACGTGTATGATTTTGGCACAAAATGGTTGGCACCACATCGGCCTTTGCTGAATAATCAAATAAGGTGAATATATCCGTCGCTTCAGTAACTGGTCTCTCTTGAGGATTAACATCAATGTCACTAAACTCATATTCATAAATATTCTGACTTAAAGTAAAATCTTTAAACGCAAAGGTGTTTTCGTGTTTTAATTCTCCTTGGCAATTCTGTGCTATTGGATCACCATCAAATACCGAATGGCAAATATCAGTTTCATCAGCTGCCAAGGCTATATCATACGAATCTGTTGCACTACACATCGCAAAAAGGAAACCACCTCCTAAGGTAAAATCTCTAATCTTTTGAGCAACTGCTAACTTCAACTGACTTACTTTCTCAAATCCATGTTTAACAGCCATGGCTTCAGATTCTGCCACTTGCTCTTGATACCAGGGCTGGCTTCTATAACCTGCATAGAATTTTCCATATTGACCAGTAAAGTCTTCATGATGCAAATGCAACCAATCAAATTCTACTAAAGTATCTCCTAAAACCTCATCATCAAATATGACTGTATATGGAATTTCAGCATAAGCGAGCACAAGTGTTACTGCATCATCCCAAGGTTGTTTTGTTTTGGGAGAGTAAACTGCAATCTTAGGTACAGTCAGCAAACTGACAATATTCATATTTTTTTCAGGGTTGGCTATTTCAGCTCGTATGCCGTTAGATTTAGCATCAGTGATAACTTCATAGCTCACTCCCCTAAGTTTACATTCGGTTTCTGCTTCTACAGAGTGAGTGAGCATAAAACTCCCCCCCCTATAGTTTAATAACCATTCAACTTCCTGATTCTTTTCTAAAAGCCAAAATGCTATTCCATAAGCTTTCAAATGATTCTTTTGATCCTCATCCATAGGGATAAGCATACTTGATGCCTGAGCATAGCCAACTATAAAAAGGCTAATTATTGAAAGATATAAGCGCATTTACTACCCAAAAATACTAAAACTACTCCTAAAATTAAGCTAAGTAATCCATAAATGACAAAGAGCTGCCATTGCCCATGTTTAAAATATTGATAAAGCTCCATACCCAATCCCGAAAACGTGGTAAAAGCTCCTAAGAATCCGGTAATTAATAGTAAACGCAACCATTGCTGGTCAACAAGGCTTGAGAAAAGTCCAATAAGGAAGCAACCCAGCATGTTTACTGTAAAAGTTGCCCAAGCAAATTGGTTGGTACTAAAAGGAATTACCCCGTTTAACCCAAAGCGAATCATGGCTCCTCCAGCAGCACCAATACCCAAATAAATCATATGCCACCAAGAACTCATAATTGAATGCGCTTAATAGCGTGAAAATGATGTGTTATTTTTTGTATTTCAGAATTGAAGATTCCTTCGGGTGTGAGTTTATCTATGCGTACCCTTCCACTTGCATGAATAATTTGATCATTATTTAGCATAATACCCACATGCGTAATTTTATCATTCTTTTGAAAAAAAGCAAGGTCATTTATTTGGTGTTCACCAAATGAGATTGGGATACCTTCTACTATTTGTTGACTAGCATCCCTTGGAAAAGAATGCCCAGCCATTTTCATACATACTTGCACAAGTCCGCTGCAATCTATGCCATGAATGGAACGGCCTCCCCACAAATACGGTGCATTTAAAAAATGATAAATAGCATTGCCCCCTATCATTTCTGGCTTTATTTCAACGGAAGCATCTGCATTATCTATTATTGAATAGGTTTCCTTAGAAATGGTTATTTCATCCGATCTAATCTCACCACCTGCTGGTATTGCGATTGAACCAAATTTTCCTTGAAAACGTGCTTGTTTACTGCGGCAAATCCTAAAATCTAAATTGCCATCAAAATCAAAAACATATTCCTTACCCAACCAGCCTGAATAAGAATCATAATCCATTCTTACTTTTAACCATTCCTCTGTTTGTTCTAGGACCTCGGCCGTTTCTCCAAATAATAAAGTGCTTACAATTTCTGATTGTGATGCTGGTTCTTTACGAATTGGAACCCATGAATTAGTAGTAGATATTTTGGATAGCATTGAAAGCCCTACAAATGTAGTCTTTCTTTTCTATCAAGAAGGACATCCTTGCTCTCTTCTCTATCTGGGTCTGGTATACAGCAATCCACTGGACAAACTGCAGCACACTGAGGCTCTTCATGAAAGCCAGTACATTCTGTGCATTTATCTGGTACAATGAAATACACCTCATCTGAAACTGGATTAAATTTTTGCTTAACATCTACAGATTCCCCAGATGCCATTTTAAAAGACCCCTCTATAGTTGTTCCATCTGAAACAGACCATTCAATTCCTGCTTCATAAATGGCTGTATTTGGACACTCAGGTTCACATGCCCCACAGTTAATACATTCGTCGGTAATTATAATTGCCATTAAGCTGCAAAAATACAATAAATTTGTCTTATTGCTTTTTAAAACCGCAATAACTTTCTACATTTGAGTTAAATAATTATTGGAATCCCCCTTACAAATAAAATCAAAATTTCCATCAGCCGGAGATACTATATTTTCGGTGATGACTGCTTTGGCTAATAAACACCAGGCAATTAACCTTTCGCAAGGGTTTCCTGACTTTAGTCCACCAAAAGAACTGATCAGCTTATATAACAAATTTGCGAGAGAAGGTAAAAACCAATATGCACCTATGCCTGGGATTCCAGAGCTTCGTGCCGCCATTAGTGATAAAATTAAAAGAACCTATTCTGCTAATTACAATCCAGATACAGAAATAACAGTTACTGCAGGAGCCACTCTAGGATTATTCTGCGCTATTCAATCTACCCTTGGTGAAAACGATGAGGTAATTATAATTGAGCCAGCCTACGATTCTTACATCCCTGCAATTAGACTCGCTGGGGCTAAACCAGTTTTTACCCAAATTGACTTGGAAACCATGCAGGTGGATTGGGAGCATGTAAAAAAACTAATCAACTTTAAAACAAAGATGATTATCATAAACAGCCCTAATAATCCAACTGGATCTATTTTAAGTGCTCAGGATTTAGAAACCTTAGAAAAAATAATAGATGGTCATGATATAATTGTTTTAAGTGATGAGGTCTATGAACATATGGTCTTTGATGGTAGAGATCATCAAAGTGTAGCTCGTTTTACAAAATTGGCCCAACAATCATTCATTGTTTCGTCTTTTGGTAAAACCTATCATGCTACCGGCTGGAAAATGGGGTATGTTGTAGCTCCAGAAAAATTAATGAAAGAGTTTCGTAAAACTTACCAATATGTAGGATTTAGTGCGAATAGCCCAAGTCAATATGCCCTTGCAGAACTCATGCAAAATGATACTTGGTGCCCTTCTTTACCAGCGTTCTTTCAAGATAAAAGAGATTGCTTTATTGACAACATAAAAAATTCTAGATTTAAGATTTTACCTTCGAATGGAAGTTATTTTCAAACCTTATCATATGAAGGCATAAGCGAGTTAAACTCTCTGGAAATGGCTAGAGAATTAACCATAAAGCACAAGGTTGCCAGCATTCCATTTGAATCATTCTATCACAAACCATTTGAGGGGAAATTTCTCAGGTTCTGTTTTGCCAAAAACAAAAAGACATTAAAAGCTGCAGCCGAGATACTATGCAAAATCTAAGGGTTCATATTTTACAATTAGCTATAGCATGGGAAGATCCAATTAAGAATTTAGCAAAAATTGATACCTATTTAGATAAAGTTGGTATTGGTGAAATTCTAATTCTTCCTGAGACATTTGCAACTGGGTTTTCCATGAAGCAGATGAGTATAAAGCAAACTATGAGTGGTTCTATTGTTGAATGGATGAAGGATAGAAGTAAGAACAGAGTAATCTGCGGTTCTGTTTTTATAGAGGAAAACTCAAAGGTATACAATCGATTTATTTGGTGCGAAGACGGTTCGGTTAAACATACATACGATAAGTCACATTTATTTAGTTTAGGTAAAGAAGATGACTATTATGATGCTGGCATTAAAAACATCACCATTGAATATAAAGGTTTCCGCATAAGACCATTCATTTGCTACGATTTAAGATTCCCTGTTTGGAACAGAAACAATGATGAAATTGATTTGTACATCTATGTAGCCAATTGGCCTGAAGTAAGAAGTCAAGCTTGGCAAAAACTCTTAGAAGCTAGAGCAATTGAAAACCAAGTATTTGTTGCCGCTGCAAATTGTGTTGGAATTGATGGAACAGGAGTTAAAACTAACGGACTTTCCGGATTAATAGATTATACCGGAGAATGGGTTTTGCAAGAAAAGGAAACCGAAAAATTGATATCTTTTGATATAGGCAAAGATGAATTGCTTAAATTCAGAACATCTCTTCCTTTTTTAAATGACAGAGATCAATTTGAAATAACCTAGTACTTATTCTACTAACCTTTTCATTGGAATTCTTCTCGTTCCAGACTCAAGGTCCCATTCAAACACAAAGTCTGAATCATTTAAAGTAACGATGGAATAATTTTGTCCATTTTTTAAGTGCTTATTATCAACCTTTAACGTTTCACCTGAGATTTCGTAGGTTCCTGGAACATCTTCTCCACCAATTATATTGGTATATGTTCCATCTGCTTCAAAAGTTAACTCAAATGGATAGCCAATTACGCCTTCATCGCCTACCCACTTGCCAATTATATAATCAGCATGTGATTTTGATTGTTCTTGAACTTCCGTTTCAATAGCCTGATCATCCAACTCTTCAGTGTCCATTGCCGACCGGTTCTGGTCCCCACTCTGAACGCATGAAGTTAGAAAAGTTAATCCAACCATAATGGCCAAGTATTTTATTTTAATCATCATTTCAAATATAAGATTATTAGTAAAATTTACAATTAAGATAGATTTACAAATTCCCCCAAATGTCTTATCTAAAACAATTCTAAATAAGAAAGATGACTTACCTTTGTTCTGTGTCTACAGCGGCAAAATTAAAAAAAGGAGAATTGGTTAAAATAAATGCTGTATCTCCCAGCCCTTATAGAGAAAAGCTATTGGAAATGGGTTGTACTCCAGGCACATTGGTTTACAAAGTTCATGAAGCTCCATTTGGGTGTCCAATCACCTTTGACATAGATGGATATCAACTTGCATTGAGAAAAGCAGAAGCGGAAACCATCCTAGTAATCTAATTGGAGTTAAAGAAGAAAAATATTATTCTTGTTGGAAATCCAAATTGCGGAAAAAGTTCTATTTTCAACCTATTAACTGGCCTCAAACAGAAGATCAGCAACCTACCAGGCACTACTATAGAACAAAAAAAAGGCACGTTTAAAGGGCCTCTTAACACCTATGAAATTACCGATTTACCAGGAATTTATAGCATAAATAGAAAGGAAACCGAAGAAGGAGTTGTTCGCAATAAACTACTAGAACTAAATAAAAACGATGCTAACATTATAGTGTTTGTGGTTGACGAGTCTAACTTAAGAAGGAATCTACTCTTAGTTCATCAGGTAGTACAATTAGGACACAAATGTTGTTTGCTCCTTAATTTCAGTGATGTAGCGAAAAGAAGAAACAATCAAATTGATAAGGAAAAATTAAGTAGAGAGCTTGGAATTCCCGTTTTAAGAGTAAATGCAAAAAAGGGGGAAGGCTTTGAAAATTTTGAAAGCATTATTCTTAAATCTCAAGAATGCAAATGGGCGGTTCAGGAAAACCTTTCCATTGAAAAAAAATACCTTCAAATTGAAGAATTAATTACTAAAGTCCGTAAAAAGAGCATTCAAGACAGTCTTAGCAAAAAGAGTTTAACAAAACTACTTGATACGGCAACTACACATAAAATATGGGGGTTTGTAATTCTTTTCTTCGTTCTTTTGGTTGTATTTCAGATTGTTTTTACAGTTGCGGCATACCCAGCAGATTGGATTGAATCTGGGTTTGGCATGTTAAGCTCATGGGTTCAGAATAGTTTTCATAACAATGCATTAAACAGTTTAATTAGCAATGGATTAATCCCAGGGCTGGCTGGAGTTATGGTATTTATTCCTCAAATAGCATTGCTCTTTTTACTAATTGGAATCCTGGAGGACAGTGGATACCTGACCAGAGTAAGTTATATCAGTGATTTTCCAATGAGAAAACTCGGTTTAACAGGTAAAAGTGTCATTCCGCTTTTAGGAGGGTTCGCTTGCGCTATTCCAGGCATCATGAGTACAAGGACAATTGCAAATCGCTATGAACGCCTTTTAACTATGTTTATTCTGCCCCTAATGGCGTGCAGTGCTCGGTTACCAGTTTATGTTCTTATTATTGGACTTTGCATACCAAATATAACTTACTTTGGCTTTATAGGCTCTCAAAGCCTAGTAATGACAGCACTTTATATGAGTGGAATTGTTATGGCCAGTATGGTTGCTTTTATTGCACGCCGGTTTATAAAAAACAGGAACAAAAGTGACTTCATATTAGAATTACCAACATACCAAATCCCACAGTTAAAAAACCTTTGGAATACCGTTTATTTTAAATGCAAATCATTTGTATTGGAAGCTGGTAAAATCATTCTAATTGTTTCCCTTATCCTTTGGTTTTTGGCAAGTTATGGGCCTCAAGCCAAAATGACATATGCACAAAACCAAGCAAAAAAAGAGGCGACCTTTTTAAAACTCAACGCCATGAAAACAAAGTCCTTAATAGATAAATACAAACTAGAAAACAGCTATGCTGGGCATTTGGGAAAATTCATAGAACCTGCCATAGCACCTCTAGGTTTTGATTGGAAAACTGGAATTGGAATTATTAGTTCATTTGCTGCCAGAGAAGTTTTCGTAGGTACCATGGGAACTATTTTTAATTTAGAAGATAAAGAAGACAATGAATCATTAAGGTTAAAAATGTCTCAATCTACTAATGAAGTAACAGCCTCAGGAAAGTATGGCTTTGCCTATGGAATTAGTCTTCTGCTTTTTTATGCCTTTGCCATGCAATGTGCTAGTACTGTAAGTGTCATGTATAAAGAAAGCAAGTCGTTAAAACTCACCATGCTTCAGTTGTTTGGTTATTCAGCGATTGCTTATTTGGCTGCTTTAATCGCGTATCAAGTTTTGGCTTGATTTTTGAGGTTTAGATAATCCCTGCAAATCCTAAAAAAGCCAAACCTAATGGATGTTAAAGTGTTTTTTTAGTATTATTTTTGCAAGTTCAAATTCGAAAAGTAAATGAGGCAACTAAAAATATCAAAACAGTTTACCAATAGAGAGAATAAATCTCTGGATAAGTACTTAAACGAAATATCTAAAGTAAATATGATTGATGCGCAAGAAGAAGTAGAACTTGCTCGTCGTATTCGTGAGGGTGACCAAGCAGCTTTGGAGAAATTAGTAAATGCCAATTTGCGTTTTGTGGTTTCTGTTTCTAAACAGTATCAAAATCAAGGACTTACCCTAGGTGATTTAATTAATGAAGGGAACATGGGTCTTATCAAAGCAGCAAAGCGTTTTGATGAAACTAGAGGTTTTAAATTTATCTCATATGCCGTATGGTGGATTCGCCAAAGCATACTTCAAGCATTAGCAGATCAAAGTAGAATAGTTCGTTTACCATTAAACAAAGTTGGATCTTTGGGTAGAATAAATCAAATGAGTAGTCGCTTAGAGCAATACTTAGAACGTGAACCTACTCCAGCTGAAATTGCAGAGGCACTTGAGGTTTCGGTAACTGAAGTTGAAAACGCTTTAAAATCAGGCGGTAGACACCTAAGTATAGATGCTCCATTAAGTGAGGGAGAAGACAATAACCTTCTTGGTGTATTAGATAATAATGATGAACCCGATCCCGACAACCCGTTATTAAATGAGTCCCTACAAAATGAGATTAACAGAGTAATATCTACGCTAAGCGATAAGGAAAGAGACGTACTTAAATTTTATTTTGGATTGGATGGCAACCCAGCACATACCTTAGAAGACATTTCTGAAAAAGTAGGATTAACCCGCGAAAGGGTTCGTCAGATTAAGGAGAAAGCTTTACGCCGCTTAAGAAAAAGCAGCAAAAGCAAAATTCTTAAGAGTTATTTAGGATAATTTAGATTTAAGGATTGGATTAATTCCTCCATTTTATATTTTACTTTACTAAATTACTTTTTACCTTGCAGGCAATGAATAAGAAAATCATTGGTTTAGCTTGTATTGCCATTGCAATAGGTATAGTTATTGGCGCATTTGGAGCCCATAAGTTGCAGGAAATTCTCAGCCCCAAACAAACTAAAACTTTTGAAACAGCAGTAAAATATTGGTTTTACAATAGTTTAGGGATCCTATTACTAGGAAGTATTTTAGACCGCTTTAAACTAAATCTGACAGGTATTATCATTATTGCTTTAGGGACTATAGTATTCTGTTTTGCTCTTTGGCTTAATGCTATACTTGGAATAAAAGTATTTGGCATGATAGCTCCAATTGGTGGTTTAGCTATGGTTCTGGGCTGGATGTGGACTGGCATTCAAATAATCAAATCTAAATGAAAGAAATATATTTAATGCGACATGGCAAGGCAGATGGATATCATCTTTATGCAGACGATTTTTTTAGGCCCCTTATTGAAAGAGGTCAAAATGATGTTTTAAAAGCGGCCATTGAACTGAGAAAGCATACTAAGATTGATTGCATATTGGCTTCTCCATCAGTTAGAACTGCAATGACAGCAAGAATTGTGGCTAATTTATTTGAACTAAAAGCTGAAAATATACTTTTTAAAACAGAATTGTATAACAGCGGAGTCACAGAATATTTAAAATGTTTGGAAGATATTAAGAAGTTTAAAATTCTTCTTTTAGGCCATAACCCAAGCATAGCACAACTAGGAATGCAATTTGCAAATGGGGAGGATGTTTTTAAAACTTCTGAAATCTTGGGTTTCCAACACGACTCAACTAATTTAGCGTTAAATACCAGCACTGCCACAATATTTTCCCATTTGCGCCGATAATGGCGAAATAATTAACCATTCTGACATTCCTTAGACATTACCTTGACAAAACACTTTTGAAATAAGACAGAATAAACTATCTTCGCGAGACATAGAAATTAAATTACAATGAAGAAATTATTATTATTAAGCAGCGTAGCAGGATTATTGATATTCGCAGCTGGCTGCAAAAAAGACAAAGTGGAAGACACTAGTGGAGAAAGTGGAACTTTCTTAGCTTCTACAACCCCTGAAAAGAGAAAAGCAGTGCTGGAAGATTTTACTGGTGTAAGATGTGGATTTTGTCCTGATGGTCATGTTAGAGCAAAAGCTATAGAAGATGCGAATCCTGGTAAGTTTTTTATAATTGCTGTTCACGCAGGTAGTTATGCTAATCCAGCAGCTACATGGGCTAATTTCACCTCTCCATTTGGCCTTGCTATAGATCGTCAAGCATTACCTTTGGGATACCCAGCTGGAACTGTTAGTAGAATAGTGTATAATGATTTATTAATGACTTCAGGTTCGAGAAAATCATTAATCGCAATGGGTCGTGGGGATTGGGCTACTGCAACAACACGTACAATGGCTATGGATGCACCTGTTAATTTGGGCGGAGAAGCTACTTACGATGCTGGCACAAGAGAATTAACTGTAAAAGTTGACATGTACTATACTGGCGATGAATCAGCTAACACAAACAACTTAAACATTGCTCTTTTACAAGACAATCTTGTATCTAAGCAAAGTGGTGGTGGTACTGCTTATGTGCAAAACCATGTATTAAGACATCTTTTAACTGGTCAGTGGGGTGAAACTATCACTGAAGCTAAAACAATTGGTTCTAAAGTTACTAAAACAGTAAAATATACAGTACCTATGGATTATAATGGAACTGGCACTGAAGGCGGTGGAGCAGTTGTTGTTAGTGATTTAAAAATTGTTGCTTTTGTAAGCAAAGGACAAACTGAAATATTAAATGCAACTTCTGTTGACATTAAATAATTAAGTATTTATAAAAAAAGCCCTCCATGTCAATTGACATGGAGGGCTTTTTTTGTTATAGGACTTTCTGTGATACTTTATTTCTGAGATTATTTAATTGTTAACTTAGATTAAATAGCTACTTAAATGAGCTTTGCAACATTGGACATCATCTGACGATCTAGTCCTGGTAACTAACTATACTATTTACTTTCCTTTAAAATTAGCTTTACGTTTTTCAACAAATGCTGACATTCCTTCTTTTTGGTCTTCAGTGGCAAATAACATGTAGAAGTTCTTTCGTTCAAAAGCCAACCCTTCTTGTAATGGTGTTTCAAATGCTTTAAGCACACTTTCTTTTGCTGCTTGAACAGCTAATGGTGATCGCTGTGCAATATCCGTTGCAAGCTTTACCGCTTCCTCTAAATATAACTCAACAGGAACAATACGGTTTACCATACCCATTTCATATGCCCTTTGTGCATCAATAAATTTACCTGTAAGTACCATTTCCATTGCATTAGCTTTACCAACGGTCCTCGTTAACCGCTGTGTTCCACCTGCACCTGGCATTACACCAATATTTATTTCTGGTTGACCAAATTTTGCCGTATCACTTGCTACAATCATATCACAAAGCATGCAAAGCTCACAGCCGCCACCTAAAGCAAATCCTGAAACTGCAGCAATTATTGGTTTTTTAATTCTTCTAATTGCATCCCAGGTAGAGAACTGATCAATTTTCAACATGTCAATGGCATTCTTTCCAGCCATCTGCTTAATATCAGCGCCTGCAGCAAAAGCTCTTTCGTTTCCGGTTACTATGATACATCGAATAGCATCATTAGCATCCATTTCTTGCAGGGCATCCCTTAATTGACCCATTAACTCTAAATTTAATGCATTGAGCTCTTTTGGTCTATTTAATTGCACTAACCCAACCATGGGTGCATAATCTGGCGTACTTATGATAAACTGAGTCATACCACAAAAGTAATGTTTTGAATACTTAATATAAGACTTCGTGAGTCATTCAAAAAAATTTTAAATCTAAAATGCAAAATAAATAATAGTGCCAAAACCTATGAAATACACTCCTCATTGCCAAAGATGTTAAATGTTACAAAAAAAGTTCAATTGTGCCCATGCAGTCTAGTTTTTGCTTTGTATTATTGCCTTGCTTTGAAAAAGTTAATAATTCTTACCTGCTTCATGTATTTGAGTGCTGCTTATGCTCAATCTTCAGATAAAGGGCAGTTTAGTGGAAATCTCATTTCCAATTACCAAAAATATATACGTGACGATAAAATAGGTGCCAATACAAAAGTGTATTTAGAAGGTAGTAACAGTATGGAATCTTGGCTAAACATGAACTATAGAATAAATGGATACACATTTACTGTTCGTTATGATGGATTTTTCAATTCTCCGCTTTTAAATCCAATTGGCAGTTTTACAGATCACGGAATTGGATATTGGCAAATAAACAAAAAACTTGACAAGTTGGATCTAACCATTGGTTCATTTTATGATCAATTAGGTTCAGGTTTGTTATTTAGGGCTTATGAACAAAGGCAGATTGGAATTGACTATGCCATACAAGGTGCAAGAGCAGCATACCAAATTAGTGATAATTTAAGAATAAAAGCCTTTGCTGGAAATCAGAAAGGAAATATTGATGACCGTTTTGGTTATGCCAAACAGGTTGTTAGTGGACTAAATATTGAAGGAGATAAAACCTTAGGTAAAGCGCAATTCACTGCAGGGCTATCTGCCCTAAATAGAACATTAACCTCTAATGACAGGCAAAGCATTGTAGAAACCATTAAAGGGTATGATTTAGCAGATCGGTTTATTCCAAAGCACAATGTTTATGGAGGAAATGCTTATTTAAATGTAGTTAGAAATTCACTTTCATTAAACCTAGAATATGTAGAAAAATCGAAAGAAGCCATGCTCATTAATAATAAATGGCAAGACAAAAGTGGCCGAATCATTTATGGAGCTCTTGGCTGGGGGAAAAGTGGCATTAAAATGGGAACCCACAAAAGAGGCAATAAGAAAGGTGAAAATAGAGATAAAGCCAGTATTGGCTTAATAGTACAAGCTAGGCATATAGACCATTTTGTAATTAAAACTTCACCATCAGAACAACTGTTAAATGGGCTTATTTCTTATATGCCGAGTTTAACTAAACAGAACACTTACCGACTTTTAGCCAGATATAATGCTCCGGCTCAAGAAATTGGCGAAGATGGGATACAAGCTGAAATTGATATTAAACCTAATAAAAAGACCAAAATAAACTTGAATGGTAGTTATGTGCTCAGTGCGAATGCGAATGGGAAAAATGGATCAGCACAACTATTATTCAGAGAACTAAATGGACAAGTAATTCAGAAGATTGGGAAAAAAGTAAAGCTTAAATTGGGCTTGCAGAGTATTGAATATAACCAGGCTGTATATGAACAAGAAGTAGATTATGACAATGTAAAAACATTTACACCCTATGGTGAATTGAATATCAGTATCAGACCAAAGAAAAATGAAGCTGGACATAGAAGGCCTTCAAAGAATATACGATTTGAGTTTCAGGTTCTAAATACCGATAGGGATCAAGGGTCTTTTGCAAATGCCATTGCAGAGTTTAGTTTTAATTCAAAATTCACTATAGCCGTTGGTGATATGGTGAATTTTGACCCTCATCGCTATGAAAACATGAACATAACTGATGAAATATTGCATTACCCAAGCGTATATGGCAGTTATAATTCCGGTAAAAACATTTTTAGTTTAGCTTATTTAAAACAACAAGCTGGAGTAAATTGTAGTGGTGGAATATGTAGAGTGGAACCTGCTTTTAGTGGGGTTCGTTTTCAGATGAATAGTAACTTTTAAAGTTCTAAAAATGTACTTTTCTTTTCTTGGCTATACTTTTTCGCATTAATCCAAAATGCAGCAATTAAGTAAAGAATAAATGGTGAGCCAAGTGTTAGGCAGGATGCATAGATAAAATAAAGCCTAACCCTGTTTGAGTTAATTCCCATTTTCTTGCCAATGTATGAACATACACCAAAGAGTTTTTTCTCTATTTCGTATTTAAACACCAGCATCTTGACAAAGTTAGGATAAATATTGATAATTTACAGAATCCCAATTAGTATATTTGCGTAAACAAAGAAAAAAAAATATCATGAAGAAAAATTTACTATTCATCCTAGCGCTAGTTGTTGCAGGATTTACTCAAGCTCAAGTATCGGTTGATTGGAGTGTGGAAGAAATCTTAATTCCTACAGAATTACAAACCACTACCACTGGTACAGCCTGGCCAAACACTTTTGTATTAAAAAACAATGGACCAGACTCTGTTCTAGCAACAGATACTATGTTTTATAATTTATTTGTTACACAAACTAATAATGTGGCAATAGTAGGCTACCCAGTAGCTAACAATGCAAATGTTTATATAGGTGTACCAGTTGGTAAAAAGCTATTAAGTGGAGATACTGTTCACGTAATACGTAATTTAACCACCACGGTTCAAACAACTCGAAGCATTAATGTAAATATTAGAGTGGCTTCTTTTGTAAGAAATGGCTCTAGAGGATTAGCTGCAGAGTCGGTAAACGGTAATAATATCAAGATTAATCAAATAGTTTGGAAAATGATAGGTGGATACGGAGTTAGTGTTTCTGATATCAATGGAAACGCAGTTAAGGTTTATCCAACTGCAACTAAAGATGTTATAAATATTGATTTAGCAATAGTTAACCCAAATAACAATGTAAACGTTTCTGTATATGACCTACAAGGAAAATTGATTCAGAATAAAGAACTTGATTCTTCAAAAGGCTCAATAGACCTTAGCAATCTTACTGCAGGTTTATATATCCTGAAAGTAAAGAATGGAACTGAAGTTTATTCAGGAAAAATTATAAAAGAGTAAGTAATACTTTAACATAAAAAAAGCCCTGAATCAAATGATTCAGGGCTTTTTTTTATGTTCGATTTTTTAAAGTGCCGCCACTTCTGTATCGCGTGATATTTTCTTCACAAGACCCTGCAATACTTTACCAGGACCTACTTCTGTAAACAAGTCTGCTCCATCGGCTATCATGGCTTGTACACTTTGTGACCAACGCACTGGCGCAGTTAACTGAGCCACTAAATTTTTCTTAATTTCGTCTCCATCACTTACTGCAGATGCACTAACATTGTGATAAACAGGACAAATAGGTTGATTAAAGGTAGTATTCTCAATAGCAGCCGACAATTTGGTTCTAGCAGGTTCCATTAGTGGAGAATGAAAAGCACCACCTACTGGTAATACGATAGCTCTTTTTGCTCCAGCCTCAATCATCAGCTCACAAGCACTATTTATGGCCTTAACTGAACCCGAAATAACCAATTGGCCAGGACAGTTATAGTTTGCCGGCACAACTACTCCTTCAACTTTAGAACACTCAACTTCTACTACTTTATCGTCCAATGCCAGCACTGCAGCCATTGTACCAGGCTCTAGCTCACAGGCTTCTTGCATTGCTCTTGCTCTTGCAGATACCAAACGCAAACCATCCTCAAAGGAAATAGCACCGTTTGCTACTAATGCTGAAAATTCACCAAGGCTGTGACCCGCTACCATATCTGGTTTAAAATTAGACCCCAGACTTTTAGCTAAAATTACACTATGTAAGAAAATTGCCGGTTGAGTTACATCGGTACGACGCAACTCATCTTCTGTTCCATTAAACATGATGTCAGTAATTCTAAAGCCCAAAATCTCATTGGCCTTTTCAAACATTTCCTTGCTGGCTTCTGAAGAGTCGTACAACTCTTTACCCATACCTATAAACTGACTTCCTTGTCCAGGAAACACAAAAGCTTTTTTGCCCATAGGGCAAATGTAAATATTCCGTTTTTAAACCACAATATTTATAATCCGACCTGGAACAATAATTACTTTCTTTGGTGAGTTTCCATCCAACCATTTTATAACTATTTCATTCTTCAAAATATCTTTTTCCATGTCGGGACGCAAGGCATCTAAGGCAAATTCCATATTTGTTCTGGTTTTGCCATTTATGCTAACTGGATAGTTAAAACTACTTTCTACTAGATAATCTTCATTATAACTTGGCCAAGTATAAACATGCACCGACTCTTTTTCCCCTAACAAACTCCAGAGTTCCTCTGAAATATGAGGAGCAAAAGGCGCAAGCGAAACAAGTAAAGGTTTTAAGATTTCAATTTTAGTGCATTTTAGATTTCCCAGTTCGTTTGTGGCAACCATAAATGCAGATACGGATGTATTGAAACTCATGTTTTCAATATCCTGGCTTACCTTTTTAATGGTCTTATGGAGAATTTTAAATTCATCCTTGTTTGGTAATTCTTCACTTAAAACAAACTGATCATCCTTATGAAACAATCTCCAGAACTTACCTAGGAATCGACTCACCCCTTCAATCCCTTGTGTATTCCAAGGTTTAGAATCCGTTAATGGTCCCAAAAACATTTCGTAAAGTCGTAAAGTATCTGCTCCATATTCCTCACAAACATCATCTGGATTAACTACATTTCCCCAGCGCTTGCTCATTTTTTGACCATCTTCACCACCAATCATGCCTTGATTCACTAATTTCTTAAATGGCTCATCCCATGATAAGATTCCAATATCGTATAAAAACTTGGTCCAAAATCGGCTGTACAAAAGGTGCCCTGTTGCATGTTCGCTTCCACCAAGATATAAATCAACCTGGTTCCAGTATTTCAATTTTTCAGGGCTCGCAATACCTTCAGAATTATTTGGATCCATATACCTCAAAAAATACCACGAGCTACCAGCCCAACCGGGCATTGTATCTGTTTCTCTTTTGCCATTTGAAGTGTTTACCCAATCCGTAACAGCAGCCAATGGGCTTTCTCCAGTACCTGCTGGCTTATAACTTTCTACTTTTGGAAGTTCCAAGGGCAAATTTGTTTCTAAAACAGGAATTCCTTCTTCGTTATAAATAATTGGTATAGGTTCTCCCCAATACCTTTGTCTTCCAAAGCCTGCATCTCGAAGTTTATAATTGGTTTTTCTGTAACCTATTCCTTTTTCTACTACTAATTCTATAGCTTTTGAAATAGCTTTTTTCACCTTTAACCCATTTAACTCACCACTATTAATACAAACTCCATCTTTAGCAGAAAAAGCTTCAACTAAAACTTCTGGCAATTCTGAATCTAAGGGCTTAATAACTGGAATTATTGGTAGATTAAAAGTTTTTGCAAACTCAAAATCTCTATCATCATGAGCAGGAACGGCCATAATTGCGCCTGTACCATACCCTGCTAAAACATAATCGCTAACCCAAACCTCTATTTCTTCATCAGTAAATGGGTTTGTTACCGTTCTACCAGTATTTACACCTGTCTTAACTGTTGAAGCCATTCGTTCTATTTCGCTTCTGTTCTTTGCTGAGTTCGAATAAGCCATAACAGCTTCTCTTTGACTTTCAGTACAAAGTTGCTCCAAACCTTCAATTTCTGGAGCCAAAACCATAAAGGTTGCCCCATAAATAGTATCTGGACGTGTGGTAAAGACTTTAAAATCTAAAATGCCATCTAAACTCCTAAAACTAATTTCAGCTCCTTGGCTTTTACCAATCCAGTTCCGTTGAATCTCCTTAATAGAATCCGTCCAATCCAAATCATTTAAACCAGACAAAAGCCTGTCAGTATAAGCTGTAATCCGCAAACTCCACTGAGTCATCTGCTTTCTAATTGCAGGATAGCCACCTCGTTCACTTACACCATTCACAACCTCCTCATTCGCCAAAACTGTTCCCATCTCCTCGCACCAATTCACAGTCGTTTCGTCAACAAATGCTAATCTATAATTATTTAGTATTTCAGATTTTTGTTTATTGCTAAACCCCATCCATTCCTCTGCACTAAAAACTAATTCTTGAGATGTCTGAGCAAAAACTTTTGCATTTCCATGGGTTTCAAAATCATTTACTAAAGATTCAATAGGTCTTGCTTTTTTAGCTTCTTTATCATAATAATGCTCAAATAATCTAGAGAATATCCATTGCGTCCATTGATAATAATTTGAATCACAGGTTTTAACAACTCTCGACCAATCAAAACTAAAACCTATTCTATCTAGTTGCTCTCTGAATCGAACAACATTCTGCTCTGTTGTAACAGCCGGATGTTGACCGGTTTGAATGGCATACTGTTCTGCTGGCAATCCAAAAGCATCATAGCCCATTGGATGTAAAACATTGTATCCATTAAGTCTTTTATATCGGCTCACAATATCACTTGCTATATAACCTAAAGGATGACCAACATGTAACCCAGCCCCACTTGGATAAGGGAACATATCAAGCGCATAATACTTCGGTTTATTTGAATCTTCAACAACTTTATATAGCTCGTCCTCACGCCATTTGTCTTGCCATTTTTGTTCTATAGATTTAAAATTGTACTGGGCCATTTGTAGGTGCGAAATTAATGGAATTGGTTTTTAAAAATGTTGAATCAATTTAACCGATTTAATTCTTCACTAAAATTCGTATAGTTCAATAAAGAATAGTGTTCATTAACTGTATTTACAGCGTTATTATTCATGATATTTTTATTTTCAATGCTAAGCTCAATTATGCTCATAATGGCATTGGTAAGGTCCTTGATTGTTGCATTTTCCTTAAGTAAGATTCCGTTATACCCATCCTTAACCAATTCAGAGCATGCACCAACATTTGGACATATCGATGGGACAGAACTAGAAAAGGCCTCCATAATGCTTACTGGTATACCTTCTGATGTAGAATAATTAACAAACAGGTCAACATTATTTTCATTATAAAAATCAATCACCTTTTCATTAGGAGTATCCCCCATTAATTTTAGCTCGATCTTCTCATTATGATTATTAAATATCATGTCTTCAATCAAATCTTTGCATTCACCATCCCCAAAATGAAGCCATTTAATTTTTTTGGTGCATTTCAAATTTAAAATGGCTTTGGCAATAGCGTCAACTCTTTTTAAAGGAATCAGACTTGAACAACTAACTATTGTGAAGTCCCCACTTTCATTAGGATATGCTTTTTTTTGAATACTAGTTGTCTGAACACCTAGTCTACTTGTTTCTAATTTATCATCCGGAACATTCCAACTATTTTTTAAATAATGACTCACAAAATCAGAGATGCAATAAATTTTTTTAATACAGCTAATCAAGTTGTATTTAAGAATTTGGTCTGTCAAATACTTATAAGTATCCGAACTATGCGATCTGCAAACCAGTGCTACTTTTCCGTTGTACTTTCTCCATGCTAGAATTATTGAGTCAAACCAATAGCTATAAATAACAGTCTCTAGATTTGAGTTTTCTTCAAAAAAACCATGTTTTACCCACTTTGAATACCTATAAATAAAAAAAGCCTTTTTGATACTTTTTATTGGTGCTTTAAATAATTCTCTCCAACCTCCTAAACGCAACTCATTAAACAAAAGACTTGCAACTTCGTATAACCCTTTTGGATTTATAAACTCAAGGTATTTACGCTTACCCATCAAAGATTTAGGAAGGTCGACTATTTGACAATTCAAAGGTAATTCCCTTGGGGTACCATGACTTGTTGTTGGAACAATACTAATTCTAGAAAACACTTTTGACAAGGCCTTTATTTCCAATTCTAGGAATGACTCTTTCGTTCCATAGGGAAACTGGCTGGTTAATATTATAAGTTTCTTCTCAGAGATTGTCATTTAGAAATTTGCCACAATGATCAAGTCATCTCTAAATAAAGGATACCTTTTATAGAGCATCTTATGAAAAAAGCCATGATTGGACACTGTGTCATAGAATGCGGTTTCCATGGATTCAACTTTAAACCCACTCAGTGTTAATGCTTTGGATAAAGTATATGGTGTAAATTCATATTTATGATCTGAGTTTATAAACTCTTTGGTTTTCAAATTCATTTTAAAATTCTTCAACCTTAAAGAATTTGGAACCGTGACAATAATTGATTTGACAGATCCGCTAAATTTTTCATGGATTTTACTTAAAAATTCATTAGGATTTAGGGTATGTTCTAAAATTTCTCCTAGCAGAATATAGTCCCATTTTTTCGATGTAATATCTGTTAAATCATCAAGAATAATATCTCTTTTAATGATGTTTGTGCAACCAGACATTTTTTTTGCCTCAAGAATAGCCTCTTCATCAATATCAATTCCCAAAACTTCAGAAGCACAATTATTAAGATTCTCATGAAGCCATCTATTAACTTCCAACTTCTTTTTTATAAGTGGGATATGGTCACAACATCCAACATGTATTACTGATTTATTTTTAAGTAATGCCTCTAAATATTGTACTCTATCAACCAATTTATTATTCAGGACTTTCTTATAGTCAACTAGAAGTCCATTGGAGAACTTTGTCCCTTTTAGAAATTCTTCAATACTCGATAACATCTGCACAAAAATACAGCAATATTCAGAGAATTCTTTAACTAAACCTACAATAACTTGGAAACTATGTATCAGATACAAAAAATTATTACACCAGTATTTTTAACGAATAAACCTGCGACCATTACTTCAACCTAATATTTGAATTTAAACGCAAAAAGTGTGAAACTCTTAGATTAAACCTTTACAAATCGATAGAGATTAATCTACATTTGCTGGAAGCATAAAATCAAATGGGAATCGTAATCCGTCAAAGTTTTAAAGCTAGCCTGTCAAATTACATTGGTATAGGTTTAGGATTTATTGGCCTTTTCTTTCTATTCCCATTATTTTTTACTCCTGAACAATTTGGTGCTATTCGCTTATTGATAGAGTTATCAGCTGTTCTTAGTGGCTTTGCCTTAATGGGAACTAATTATTCCATCAATAAATATTTCACTTATTTCAAGAATGAAAAGAACGGGCATAATGGATTCTTTTTTTATGCTCTCTTGGCACCTTTAATAGGGTTAGTAATTGTATTTACGGCTCTTTCAATTTTTAAGTCGGACCTTCTTCTTCTTTTTAACTCAAGAAGCAACCTAATTTCAGATGACCTACTCCCCGTTCTTGTGGCTTTAATTTTGACTACGGTTGGAATGACCATTATTGAAGTTTCAAGCGCAAACTATGGTCGTATAGCAAAGCCATACTTCATTCGGGAGGTCGTTCAACGAATTGGTATTATTAGCATTGCATTTTTATATTACTTAGACATTTTAGATTTCACCGCATGTGCTTGGGGTATCGTTTTTGTTTATTCTTTCTCAGTTGGCCTTAACTTTTACTTCTTCAAAAAGCTAGGTGACTTCTCTATAAAACCAAATAAGAAATTCTACAATAATAATAAACCACTATTTAAAGGTATGACTCGATATACCGCCTTCCTTTTTTTTGGAGGTGTAAGCAGTCTCTTTATTAACAAAATAGACTTTATCATGGTGAGTCATTTAAAGTCTCTTGACTATATGTCCATATATACCATTGCCTTCTACCTTGCTTCATTTATTGAGATTCCTAGAAGAAGCATGGCTCAAATTCTCACACCGATTATTTCGGAACATATTAAAAATGAAAATTTTAAAGAACTTCGTAAATTATATCAAAGATCATCTATAACACAGGTCTTCATCGCCACTGTTCTTTTCTTTTGTATTTGGCTAAATCTTGATACTTTCTACGAGATAATGCCTAAAGGCGACTTTTACAAACAGGGTAAATATGTGGTACTTATTATTGGCATTGGAAAGCTTATGGAGTTAAGTACCGGTGCAGCAAGTCCAATAATTGCAACTTCAAAATTTTATCCTGTGGCCTTCATCAGTTTTATTCTTGGGGCTATAATTGGCATTGGTGGCAATCTGCTATTAATTCCAGTTTATGGAATCAATGGCGCTGCTGCTGCTACAAGCCTGACTTTTTTAATGGTCTCTATCCTCGCAATAAGTACTATCAAAATTTATTATAAAACTAGTCCATATGTTTTCGCCCATTTAAAACTTGTACTAATAGCTGTGCCATTTTTCATTATTCCAACTTATGGATCATGGATTGATGAACCAATTTTAGATAGTATCCTAAAATCTGCTATTCTAATCCCTTTTTTATTAGGCCTTCTATTGAAATTTAAAATTTCTGCAGATATGAATAATCAAACATTAGAGTTTATCAGAAAATTCAAATTTCTTACCTTTTTGGAAAAACCAGTTTCTTGGATAATTTCTTAATAAAGTGCTTCTATTGCTTTTAGTTTGATTGGATAACTATAATTGGAAGTAATATAATTTTTTCCATTAATCCCCAAAGTCAACCTTAGTTTATCATTTTCTATTAATTCAGAAATTTTGGATGACAAAGATTCTAAATCTCCCTCTTTATATAATAGACCACCAACTTTACACCTGAGTGCATTTGTTGTATCATTTACCATCACCAAAGGCTTACCACAAGCTTGAATATCCAAACTGCTGAGGGAGTTAAATTTAGGAATTATTAAGAAATCAAATAAAGCATAGTATACTACTAATTCCTGGTTCTTTACACTTCCTTCATGAACTATATTAATATTTGCATTTAAACCAGACTCATCCCACTTCTCTTCCATGTATCCAACATCCCTTGGCCCTATAAAAAGCAAATTCAGTTTCATATCCAATTTTAACAACTTAAGTGCTTCTAAAATCAAATGGGGTTCCTTATAAGAATCAAATTTGCCCACATACCCAATAGTGAGGTTTGATTTATCTAAACCCGGCATGAGGCTAAGGTTAGGCTCTTTTTCATAAAACAGGTTAGGATCAATGGAAATCTCATTATCAAAAACCCTTTCACTATCAATACCAAAATCCTCAATAAGTATTTCTTTATTTTCAGGTGCTGTATAAAAGAATAAATTTGGGTCTTTATTTATCCTTGGAACCACCAAGCTTTTAAATAGAAAATACAAGCATTTTCCAAATATGCTCATATGTGCAAATTGAGAACGAAGTGTATGGGTGTCGCCAAATATTTTTATACTTCTAGGAAGTGTAAGAAGCGAGTAACAATATGTGTATGCTTCAATCCCATGAAAAAACACAAGGTCTGGTTTTTCAGCAATTATAGATTTTCTAAGTCCCTTTATATACACAGAATGCTTTCCTCTAGGTGCTATAGAAGGACATCTAATTAGCTTAACTCCATGTTCATTTTCAAAGTTCTTGTCGGCTGCAATCATTTCTGTGCAGGTAGTATTCCAAGGTGTTAAAATATCAGAAGTAATTATCACATAATTAAAATCTTTAGAATGGTATTTGCCTATAAGATTTATGTCATAACCCATTTCAGGATGGAAATAGTAGCTTACATGAACAATAGTTTTGAGTCTTTCCATGATTAAGAAGTGCAACAAATTTACTCTTTCAACTTAAACATCCTACTTTCGCAATATGAAAAAGATTTTGGTTACTGGAGCTGGAGCACCGGGTGGTCCCGGTATAATTCAAGCGCTAAATCAAAAATATTCTGTCCATGGTGCTGATGCTGATGCAAAAGCGACTGGGGCCCCATTATGCGATTTATTCCATCAAGTTCCTTTTGCCTTAGACAATGGGTTTATTTCCAGAATAATTGACATAGTAAAAGAAAACCACATTGATGTAATCTTACCCTTAGTTACTAAAGAACTAAACATTTTTGCTTCTTACAAAGAAGAATTTGAACTTATGGGTTGTAAAGTAATTGTATGCGATAAGAAGGTTTTGCAGATTTGCAATAATAAAAACACACTTCTAAAATTCTTAGACACCAAGGGGATGTCCATTCCCAAATATTACCCAGTTAGAAATTTAAGCTCTCTAAAAAATGCCATTACTCAATTGGGTTATCCTAAAACTCCTGTTTGCATAAAACCATCAGAAAGCAATGGTATGCGTGGATTTAGAATCCTGGATCAAAATGTTGATCTTAATGCTTTATTTTGGAACGAGAAACCAAATAATTGTTATATCGAGTTTGCTGATTTAAGCAAAGTTCTTGGAAGTGATTTTAAAGAAATACTTGTGATGGAATACTTGCCAGGAGACGAGTTCACTATTGATTGCATTGCTAACAATGGAAAAGCCGTCCTAATCCTTCCTCGCAAAAGAATTAAAATGAACAATGGAATAAGCGTTAAAGGTAAATTTATAAACGAACCAACCATTATTGCGTATTGTGAAACTATTATTAAGGAACTCCAATTGCATGGTCCGATTGGTGTGCAACTAAAAGCAGATGAACATGGTCTATTCAAAATGCTAGAGATTAACCCTCGACTTCAAGGAACTACTGTGGCGGCTAAAGGACTGAATATAAATATTCCAGATATCATTGTTGAACAAGCCTTGGGTATTGAACCTAAAATTAACCTAGAAACTATTGACTGGGGCAAAGAATTTGGAAGATATTACACCGAAACATTTTGGGATTAATCCTATAGAATTTGAAGGTTTCAAGCACCATTGACTTTGAGCCTCTAGTTTTGTATATTTGCACCAATGTTGAATATAATTATATTTGGCCCACCAGGGGCAGGGAAAGGCACACAAAGTGCGAAGTTGATAGAGAAATTTGGGCTAAAACATATCTCAACAGGAGATTTACTTAGGGCTGAAAGAAAAGCCGAAACTGAGCTTGGAATGCAAGCTAATGAATATATAAGCAAGGGTGAATTAGTTCCCGACGAAGTGGTGATTGGAATGGTAGAAAATTTTATGAATTCAAATAGTGAAACTTCTGGTTTCATTTTTGACGGATTTCCCAGGACTATTCCCCAAGCCGATGCACTAGACCAATTACTTGAAGACAAGAAAACTAGAATTGCAACTGTTTTAGGCTTAGAAGTTAATGAGGATGAGCTTGTAAATAGGTTACTGCTAAGAGGTACAGAAAGTGGGCGAGTTGATGATCAAGATGAAACAACAATTCGAATTAGGTTCAATGAATATAATGCCAAAACACAACCCTTAATTAACTATTACAAAGCTCAAGATAAATATCAAGGAATAGATGGAATGGGTGAAATACATAAAATATCTGAAGATTTATTTAATGCCATTTACTCATTAAATGGTTCTTCTGGACTCTGAATGAAGAGTAATAACATCAAATGTATTTTATTCGATCTTGATAATACCCTTTGGGATTTTGATGGCAATGCAGATATTGCTTTAAAACAGTTATTCAGCAATCACCAATTAGCATCAAAAACAGGTAAATCTGAAGAGGAGTTCTTGGTCCATTACAGAGCAATAAACGCAGAATTTTGGAAACAGTACGAGCAAGGCCAAATAGACAAAGAAACCTTAAGGACTCAACGATTTATTGATACATTAACTGCAATGGGATTGGCTCAAAAAGATCAACCCAGCCACATGTGGAAGGAGTATTTAGAAATATGTCCAACCATACCAAATTTAATCCCAAATGCCTTAGAAGTCCTAAAAAGCTTGAAGAGCAAGTATATTATTGGCTTACTGACTAATGGTTTTCAAAAAACCCAAGAAACAAAGATTAAATATAGTGGCATTTTAGAATTTATAGATTTTATGATTAGTTCGGAAAAATTTGGAACACCCAAACCAAACAAAGCCATTTTTGACTTTGCACTTTCTACTGCTAATGTAAGTTCAAAAGAATGTATTTATATTGGAGACAATCTTGTTTCTGATGTTGAAGGTGGCCTTAATGCGGGTATTAAAACCGCTTGGTTTACAGAGAAAATGGAAACTCCAATTGATCATGAATTATTTATCGGCTGCTTCAATAAACTTGTAGATTTTCATGACTATATAGTGTCCAATAAATAAAAAATGACACTTAAGGCAATATTCACTTAATTCAAATGGTTATATTTGTAGTAAATATTTAGATATGAAAAAAATTATTACTTCATTATTATTTTTAGCTTTGGTAGCAACAAGCTTTGCTCAATCAATTGAATTTGCTAATGGCAAAGTAAAGTCTTGGTATGCACCTAACACTGGTTTATATGATTGCAAAATCAGTCTAAAAAACATTAAGGGGCAGGAAGTAACACTTAAATATAGAAAGTTAAGTCAAGTATTACCTGATTCTTGGTCATTTACTCTCTGTGATAATTTTAATTGTTTACCATACTTACCTGATACAGGTACATTCTATCCTATGCAGGATAAAGAATATGCTGAGTTGAAAATAACCATAGACTCAAAAGGCTATGCAGATACAGCATATATTAAATATACCATGTGGGATATTGAGACTCCTGGAACCATTGATACGCTAGATTACTCTATTTACGTAAAGTTTAATGCTTACACGAACACATTAATAAAATCAACTGTAACTATTTACCCTAACCCTGCTAATAGTTTTGTTACTATTTCTGCTAATAGTGGAAGTAAGGCTTCTATATATAGTAGTAATGGACAATTAATATTAAGCAAAACACTATTGGTAGAAAACGAAAATATTGATATTTCCAACATAAAACCTGGTTTATATTTAGTAACCGTTCTTAATCAAGAGGGAATCCATAGCAAACAGCTAATAATAGAATAACACTGTAAATTAAAAAAAAGCTCCGAAGCCATATTGCTTCGGGGCTTTTTTTATTAATGATTTATGCGGTTTATGCCTGGTAGCTTGCTCTTCCAATACTGTAATAGGTAAAAGCATGCTTTTCTGCTAGTGCATTATCAAATACATTTCTTCCATCAAATATTACTTTATCCCGTAATAAGGTAAATAGTTTTTCAAAATTTGGACTCCTAAACTCTGGCCACTCCGTTGCAATAATTAGAAAGTCTGCAGATTCACAGGCTTCATATGGAGACTCTGAATAATTCAGATTTGAATGCTCACCTAACACTTTTTTTACATTTCCCATTGCTTCAGCATCGTAAGCTTGAACCTTTGCTCCTCTACTTCGCAATTCTTCAATTAACTCCAAGGCCGGCGCTTCTCTTATATCATCAGTATTTGGTTTAAAAGCCAAACCCCACATAGCGATTGTTTTACCGCTTAGGTCTTCTCCATAATGGCTAATAATTTTTGGAATCAATGCTTTCTTTTGCGTTTCATTGACTTGTTCTACGCTTTTAAGTATTTTAAAATCATATCCAGCTGAGTCTGCTGAATGAATAAGAGCTTTTACATCTTTTGGGAAGCAACTTCCTCCATATCCAATTCCAGGAAATAAGAATCTTTTTCCAATTCTTGCATCACTTCCAATACCTAAACGAACCATATCAACGTCTGCTTCTAACAACTCACATAATTGTGATACTTCATTCATAAATGAAATCTTAGTAGCTAAAAAGCTGTTTGCTGCATATTTTGTTAATTCTGCACTTCTCACATCCATAAAAATCACAGGGTTCCCTTGTCTAACGTAAGGGGCATATAAATCTCCCATAATCTCTTTTGCTCTTTCAGAATTAGCACCTATCACAACCCTATCAGGTTTCATAAAGTCATCTACAGCTACACCCTCTCTTAAAAACTCAGGATTTGAAACCACGTCAAACTCACCTTTATAGTTTTGCTTAATTGCATTGGCAACTTTATCCCCAGTACCTACAGGCACTGTACTTTTATCTACAATAACTTTATATTCTGTTAAGATTTTACCTAGGTCCTCAGCAACTCCCAAAACATATTTTAAATCAGCACTTCCATCTTCACCAGGAGGTGTAGGTAATGCAAGAAATATTACTTGAGCATCTTTAACTGCTTCTTCTAAGTTGGTGGTAAAACGAAGCCTATTTTCTTTTAAATTTCGTTGAAAGAGAACTTCTAAACCTGGCTCATAGATTGTTATTTTTCCCGAAGAAAGCTTTTCAACTTTATTAGAGTCAATATCTACACAAACTACATTGTTTCCTGTTTCGGCAAAACATGTTCCCGAGACTAAACCTACATAGCCTGTTCCAATTACTGCTATTTTCATTTATTATAAAATTTCTTAATCGTGTTTGTTATAAATTCTAATTGATCTTTGTCCATCTCTGTACTAATGGGAAGTGACAATACTCTTGAGCATAATTCATCTGTAATTTCTAAATAATCTTGACTTGCATATGCCTCCTGCTTATGTAATGCAATCGGATAATAAATCATACTTGGGATCCCGTTTTCAGCAAGGTATTCCTTTAGCTTTTCTCTATCCTTTGCATTATCTAGTAGCATCGTATATTGATGAAATACATGAGAGCTATTTGAAACTCTTCTAGGAGTCTGTAAAGGCAAATTTACCAGTTCAAGATCAAAATAATCTGCAACGTTATTTCTTGCCAATTCAAAACTTTTTAATTCTTTAAGTTTTACTCTTAAAACTGCGGCTTGTATAGAATCTAATCGACTATTTAGTCCAATTAATGTATGAACATATTTCTTGGATTGACCATGATTAGCTATCATTCTCATTCGAATGGCCAATTCATCATCATTGGTAAAAACAGCACCTCCATCTCCAAAACATCCTAAATTTTTACTAGGGAAAAAGGAAGTAGTTCCAATATCACCCAAAGTGCCTGCAGAGTGTATGGTTCCATCTGGCATAGTAAAGCTAGCTCCAATTGCTTGGGCCGTATCTTCTATAACTTTTAAACTATACTTTTTCGCTAAGGCTTTTATTTCTTCCATATTAGCACATTGTCCATACAAATGAACTGGTGCTATTAAACTTGTATTTGCATTAATAAGGCTTTCAATTCTTGCAGAATCTATTAAGTATGAATCTTTATCAACTTCCACATAAACTGGTTTAAGTCCTAATAAGAGAATAACTTCAACCAATGCAGCATAGGAAAAAGATGGTGTAATCACCTCTGAGCCTTTTGGAAGGTCCAATGCCATCATTGCAATTTGCAAAGCATCAGTACCATTGGCACAGCCAATTACATGTTTAACACTAAGGTATTCTGCTAATTCAGCTTCAAACTTTGCTACTGCTGGTCCTTTGATAAATGAAGTAGTATCTATTACTTCTTGAATTCCAGCATCTATTTCTGACTTTAACCTCTCATATTGAGATTTCAAATCCACCATGTGTATTTTCCGCATAGCTCCTCCTAACACTTGGCAAAAGTACGATTTAGATGGCACAAAACTTGACAAAGTCATGCTATTTTTAAAGTAAGATCATAAACAGAAATAAAATAATTTGGGTCTCATGGCAAGATTAAGAAATCTAAAATACCTAATACTCCAATTCAGCTGAGATTAGTTTATGGTCTGAAGGGATGTCGCTGGAGCTATTGTATTGAAGCGTGTAGAAAGATTTATCATGAAAAATATAGTCAATCCTAAAATTAGGCAAAGGTCCTATATAAGTGGATTCTAGGCCATTACCTGCCTCTCTAAAAGCATCTCTTCGGGTTTCACCTAATAGCAACTGGTAAGTATAGCCCATCGGAACATCATTAAAGTCACCAAGCAATATTACAGGGAATGGGCTTTCATTCATATGTTCTTTTACAACTCTCGCCTGTTCAACCCTGTTTTTATATGCCATTGACATTTGATTGTAAATATTAGATGATTTTATAAATGTAGAATTAGTTTCTTTGCCATTCATAAAGTTATAATCATCCTTACTAAATCGAATAGATTGCAAGTGCGCATTATAAACTCTAATTGTATCTTGCTTTACTAAAAGATCATAAGCCATAACCATGTTGGCTCTTGTGTTTGGCAACTTCACTTCTTGAGCATTTAAAATTTTATATTTGGTAAATAGGATAAGCCCATAAGGTTTATCCTTAGTCAGTCTATGATAATCAAAATCGTTAAATTGGGTATTGATTAACACATTACTAAGCAATGAATCCTTATTTTGTCCAAGTATATAAGCCTCTTGCATACAAATAATGTCAAAGTCGAGTTCACGAATAGTAAACAAGGCGGTATCAATAAATTCTCGACCTTCCCAATGCCCAAAGAGCTTAGTGTTTAGCGAAGCAACTTTTAATTGTGTTTTTTCTTTCGAGGCCTTTCGTTCTGCGGTGAATTGCAAGTATTTGCTTACATGATAAAAGCTAAATATGGTTATTAAAAAAGGAACCATAAACCTAATATTCAAAATGGCCAACCAAAAAATAAAGGCAATGAGGTTCAGTGTAAAAAGAATTGGAAATACAAGTCCAAGAAATTGCGGGAAGCTCCAAGTTGCGGGGTCTACCACTAGGCACAAATAGGAAAGCGCCAAAAAAAACGCATTTAAAAGAGTGGCTAACCAAGCTGTTTTTTTTATAAAATTCTTTCCTCTCTTCACTAAATCTCCTTACTATTATTAAACAACGTTTGTTTTTCTTGCTCCGTTAGACTGCTATACCCACCTTGATTTATCTTATCTAATATAGCATCAATTTGTGCTTGTAAATCATCTGATTTACCACTTGGCTTACTTTTTCCTTTAGTATTTATTTTAACTTTTGCCGTTCGCTTAGGCCTAACTTTTGGTTTATTAAACTCAATTGAACTTAAACTATCAATTATTGGAATATGAATTTTGCCCATAGAGTGCAGCATTCCTAAAACTCCAACTAAACCTCCAATAAGTATGGCCACACCTGAACCAAAAAAGACAGGATTGAATATACTTAATACATCAAACAATAATTTGAATGCCGCAATCCACCTAAGTTGCACTTTAAACCTACCAAAAAGGTACACCTCGTAATAGGGTCTGAATATCGCTGTGCCGTAAACCACCGCAGCTACAGCTGGAGCTGCAGTAAATATTGCATGAGATTTCCCTAATGCTACTCCTACAATTAGTACATATGAGATAGAAGCAATGATTCCACCCGCAAAAAAGAAATTATAAATCTTCTTTTTGCCAATCAAATCTTCAGATATTCTGCCAAAGAAGAACAACCAAATACAATGACTAATTACATCAAATATACCAACATTTCCAAAGAAAGTCGTTACCACTGTCCATGGTGTAAAAAGAACGTCATTTGGGTTACTATGTAACATCAAAAACCTTTCCTTAAAACCAGGCAAGACTAAATTAACAAGAAATGAGAATACGGCTGTATAAGCAATAAGCAACATTAAGTTTCTTATTGCCGTATGTTGTGGCCTAAATGGTATAAAATCGTCTTTTGAAAACATTGCCAGCCCCGTTTTAAGTATTTAGAAAACCAAAATTTAACAATGATGAAGCCTGTAATTGCACCACCTAAATGCGCGAAATGAGCAATCGGATCTCCTTCGAAACCACCAATTCCCAAAAATAAATCCATCGCTATAATTCCGGGAACCAAATATTTTGCTTTAATGGGATAAGGAATAAGAATGAAATACATTTTTTGGTTTGGAAAATAAAATCCAAATGCTACTATTATTCCATACAAAGCACCACTTGCACCACACATAGGACTATAGTTAATAGCAGCAACAACGCCTTCTTTCACTGGAAAGTAAGAGCCAAATGATTTTTGGAATTGGAATGCATCAGTGGCAAAATGCATAAGTAGCGCACCTGCCGCACTAATAAAAAACAATAGCAAGAACTTTTTAGTCCCCAGTTCTTTTTCTATCACGTTCCCAAACATTAAAATCCCTAAACCATTAAATAACAAATGCATGGTATTTCCATGAGAAAAAATATGAGTTACTATTTGCCAGGGTCTAAAATTGATACTGTCCGGATAAAAGATGTACATATTTTTCATGTAATCAAAATCCATTTTTGGACTAACCGTTTGGAATAAAAAAGCTAATACAAAAAGTATGAGCAAGTTTAAGGTTCCATGTTGAAGTTTTAATTGCATTACACTTTCCCCTTTCTAAACATATCAAACAACATGTCATCTCCTAACTTTACAACCACTGGCAGTCCCTCTGGAGAATAATTTGGCTTTTCACAATCCAACAATTGGTTTAAAAATCCCAATTGAATATCTTTATCCATACTTGAGTTGCCAGCCATAGCAGCGTTGCTTGCCAATGAGGTAGCTAAAAATTCTTTTCGTGAATCTCCGGCATTTCCCTCAGCGTTGGCCATATCATTAAGAATGTTCTCAATCACTTCTTGTTCGTCTTTTTTCTCTATATCAGGGGGCAAACCATTGACCAAAATAGTGTTTCCGCCAAAATGGCTTAAATCAAAACCCAACATAGCCAATTCCTCCTTCGACTCATCAAAAACAGACAACAAAGCCGCATCTAATTCCACATTTTTTGGGAATAACAAGGTTTGAGTTAGCCCTTTTCCCAGTTTAAGATAGTCTAAATAAGTCTCATAAAGTATTCGTTTATGGGCCCTATGCGTGTTTATCAAATATAATTCTCCTCTTATGCTTGCTACTAAGTATCCATTTTTAAGTTGAAAACAATGCTGAGCCTCTAATTTTTTGGAAGGAATAATTTCAGTTTTACGTGTATCTATTATGGTTTCTTTTGAGAAAACTTCATTTGTAGTTGAAGTTTCAATTGGGCCAAGAACTTTGGTCCAATCTTGATGTCTCCTGGTAGTATCATAAGCCGAATGAAAGGGGTTGTAGCTCCTACTAGTTCCAGGGACTCCTGCAGATTTATCCAGTTGAATATCATTTCGAAACGTTGGTTTCGAAAGAAAGTCTTCCAGTCCTTCTAAACCACCAATACTCATATCTGGCTGCACAACAAATCCACCAATAGTTTTACGTATTGCTGCCTTTAGAATAGTATATATGTGCTTTTCATCCTCAAACTTAACGTCAGTTTTAGTGGGATGAATATTTACATCAATTTTTGATGGGTCTACATTTAAAAAGATACAATAAGTGGGGTATGAACCACTTTCTATTAGTCCTTCAAAGGCCGCCAATACCGCATGATTAAAATAGGCACTTTTGATATATCTACCATTGGCATAGAAAAATTGATTTCCTCTCGTTCGCTTTGCCTTACTTGGAATTCCAACAAGGCCATTAATCTGAACAATTTCGGTTGATTCTTCTAAATCTAGTAAATCCCCATCTTTAAATCCAACCAGAATGTCTCTTAACCTTCCTTCAAAATCAGTTTTTCTAAATTTATGAACTTCGTTATCATTATTGTAAAGCTCATATTCAATTTCTGGATTCACTATGGCCTGCCTTTGAAATTCTTCAATAATATGCTTGGTTTCGACAGCGATTGATTTTAAAAAATTTCGGCGTGCCGGAATATTGTAAAAAAGATTTTTAACTGTTATTGAGGTGCCAATTGGGGATGCACATAATTCTTGAGATTTAATCTCAGATCCATGAATAATGATTTTTGAACCTGCGTCATCTTCTTTTCTGCGAGTAACCATTTCAACCATGGCAACAGCAGCAATACTAGCCAATGCCTCTCCCCTAAAACCATAGGTATTTAGAGAGTACAGATCTTGAGCTTTGGAAATTTTACTCGTGGCATGTCTCTCCCAACACATCCGTGCATCAGTTTCAGACATTCCTACTCCATTGTCTTGAATTTTTATTAAGGAGCTTCCACCATCTTTGATAAAAAGTTTAATTTTAGTTGCCCTTGCATCAAGGCAGTTTTCAAGCATTTCCTTAACGGCACTAGCAGGTCTTTGCACAACCTCACCGGCTGCAATCTGATTGGCTACATTATCAGGAAGAAGCTTTATTACGTCTATCACAGATGAACAAATATACAAAAGGAACTGGGATAGTGTTTCTTAAGAATATACGGATTATCTTCTTTTCGCCAAAAAAACACAAAGGCCACCCAGTTAGAACTGGGCGGCCTAAATAAATTCTTCTAACCTTTGACTAAGGTTCTAAATAAATTGGAGTAAATCTCTGTAATACTCCTGATCTAAACTGTAAAGTCTTTCCATTATTTTCCAAATAATTTAAATTCCCCCGTGCAAGGGTTAGTGTGAATGGTTTTGAAATAGAAAAAAGGTCTAAATCTGTAGAACTAAAAGAATATGTTGTTGTTGTAGATGTAACCTCTATTGTTTTTTGAATGTTCTTATCTCTCATATCTTGTAATAACAGAACCACATTATGAGAATTAGATGCATCCGCATTCCATTGCACACTAAATCCTTGAGATTTATTTATTTCGAATTTTCCATTAGCCTGCTGAACATTACTTAAAGTAGGAGTAAACTTAGAAGGTGAATACAACAGGTGGTTAAAAGACGAGTAAGCCGATCCACCTGAAGAATTAATTGCTATAGTACTACCAAAGAAATCATTAACATTACTCGCTGATAATGGACTTATTCCAAAATAACCGGCTGTATGATTCATAGGAGTCGTCTCAATCTTTAAATCTGCCACCATAGTATTATTTAAATCGCTATTTGTATGAGCTTGATCACTGTTCACATTAGCAAACAAATCGAACGTTTGATCTAACCAAATAGCGACATCATCCTGATAATCTTCTCCTGATGGAGGAGTTGTAAGAAAGGTCAATGCAGGGTTTTCTTTTTCTTTCTCTTCATGAGCAGTCTTAGAGTCTTTTTTACAACCAAAGGTTGTAACCATCAAAATTGTTACAATTGCAATTGCACCAATTAGAATAGAATTTGTTTTCTTTTTCATAATATTTAATTTTTTTTAAGTTTAACTTTTATTTATTTTAACAACAATTGATACTGACCAATTTAAAATCTGAGCTATTTAATTTTTTTTCTATAAATGTTCCCGAACCCCCAGCGGCAGGCTTTCTAACTACCCAAGTGCCTTGAGCAATCAACTCATTCTGTGCTCCATTTGAAGGAGTTGGACATCCATTTGTCGTTCGTACTGTCAAACAGCACAAAGGCATAATTGTAACTGCATAATCTATTGTAGACCCAGTTGTATGAGTACCACCAGCATCAAACGCAGTTTTATTGCTTGTTAATGCAAAACTAGATCTAGTTGGCGGGGTTACACTCGTAACCGCATTATTGCAAGCGTCTTTTGCAGTAAAACTCCAATCTGCATTCATCATTGCGACTCCCCCATCTACACATTGCTTATCATAAAAATCGCATTGATCGATTGTCATCAGCCAACTAATGGTGGGACATGGAAATTTTTTCTTACAGCCATTAGCTGCTAGTACAAATACCAAAAGTATTGTACATAAATAAGTAATTCTTTTCATAGTTATTTCAAACAAAAATGAAAAACTTGACAAAAGCAAACAATTTTACATTTTTTTCTAAATTTCTCTTTCAGTATCCCATTGCTCCAAATAATCGGCAACCCTGCGCACAAACATACCTCCTAAAGCTCCATCAACTACTCTATGGTCATAACTATGGCTCAAGTACATCATATACCGAATTGCAATTACATCTCCATATTTAGTTTCTAAAACCGCCGGCTTTTTACGAATAGCACCTACCGCCATTATCGCAACTTGAGGTTGATTTATTACAGGAGTCCCCATAACATTGCCAAAGCCACCTACATTAGTTAAGGTATAGGTTCCGCCTTGTATTTCGTCTGGACTTAATTTATTATCTCTAGCTCGCACAGCTAAGTCATTCACTGTTCTTGTTAAACCAATAAGGTTCATATTATCTGCATTTTTAATAACAGGAACAATTAGGTTACCGTTATTTTGAGCTACTGCAATTCCTACATTAATGTTTTTTCGTTTGATGATTTTATCACCATCAACGCTTATGTTTATCATTGGGAAGTCCTTTATAGCTCTGGTAATAGCTTCAACAAAAATTGGTGTAAAAGTTATATTTTGACCCTCTCTAGCCTTAAAGTCATGCTTAATTTTTTCTCTCCATAAGAACAAATCTGTAACATCTGCCTCAACAAATGAAGTAACATGAGGGCTAACAGTCTTACTCATAACCATATGGTCCGCAATTAATTTACGCACCCTACCCATTTCAATTATTTCATCACCTGCATTCATAGAAACTGCAGGTTTATGAATTTTAGGAGAATCTGTTTTACTAGTCTCAACCGCTTTAGTAGCTGGAGAAGCAGAATTGCCACTTGTTTCTTGTGTAGCCGACCCTCTATTTTCAACATATTTTAATATATCGCCTTTAGTAACTCTTCCCTCTTTACCAGTTCCAGGTATATTTTCCAATTCTGCCATTCCAATTCCCTCGGTACGTGCAATATTCATAACCAAAGGAGAATAAAAACGATCTCCATTGCTTGTTATTGCCTCTGGTTGAGTGTTAACTATTGCCTCTACTTTTGCGGTTTCTATATGCGCAATTGCCTCTTCTTTAATAGGAGCTGGCGCATCTGAACTTGCTTCGCCACCAGTCTCAATATGTGCTACTGGTTCACCTACGGGGACTACATCTCCTTCTTGAAATAAAATTTTACTTAAAACACCTTCTTCCGTTGAAGGAATTTCAGAATCAACCTTATCTGTAGCAATTTCAACTAAAGGCTCATCCTTTTCTATTCTATCTCCCTCATTCTTAAGCCATTTTGTAATAGTTGCTTCTGCTATACTCTCGCCCATTTTGGGCATTAAAATTGGTTTACTTGCCATATAATAAGTGTACTGCAAAAATCACGTTTTTAGAGCAATTAGGCAAACATATTATTGTTAATAAAATTAGACAGGTTTTTTCCTATCCATCTCTTTCCTTGAATTTGCCATGAATATGTCATTGCTTTGCAGTCGAATTAAAATATACAACATGGGATTTGTAAAAGAATTTAAAGAGTTTTTAAGCCAAGGGAATGTAATGGAGCTTGCAGTTGCTGTAATAATTGCAGGAGCTTTTCAAAAAATCATTGACAGTTTAGTTAATGATATCATTATGCCATTAATTGCAATGTTTGCCAACCTGGATGACATTAAAGAATTAAAAGAAGGACCATTTACTTATGGTAATTTGCTCGCTGCGATTCTTTATTTCATAATTGTAGCATTCGTTTTATTTGTAATTATTAAAGGTGCTAACAAAAGCAAGAAGTAATTAGAAAAAGTAATTGAAAGGTGGTTCTATTAAGACCACCTTTTTTATTTAATTACAAACAACAATATGAAAATAATAATAATAATAACTACACTAACATTCGGCTTATTTGCTTTTGCTCAAGCTCAAGAAGCGGCAAAACCAACCGAAGAGAAAAAAACTTGGACTAAATCATCCGAATTTGGCGCAAATGCTGCTTTATCTGGCACATCACCTAACTGGAGTGGCGGAGTTGCAAACAACTTAAGTGGAAATGCTTTCTTTAATGCTTTGGCCAAAGCCGATTGGGGCAAAACAAACTGGGACAATATTCTTAAAATAAATGTGGGTGCAATTAGCACGAGGCTAGAGGATAATGATCTTACAAAATACAGAAGCACTAAAAAGAACATTGATAACGTGTTCTTTGATTCTAAATATGGTTATAAGTTTAATAGTCCAAAATGGCTTAGTGCTTATGCCTCTGTAAATATTCAAACGCAACTACTTGCAGGCAACTCTTATGTAAAAGGTGTTACTGGGCGTGATTCTGCAATAAAGACTAGTTCTTTCATGAGTCAAGGTACAACTATGCCTTCTATTGGATTAGAAGCTAAACCTGTTAAATGGGCTTTTGTTCGTTTAGGTTTAGGAGCTGTAAAACAAACTTGGGTTATAAATCAAGATTTATATTTTAATGGAAACCAATTGCTTAAAACATCTGAAAACAGAAAAAAGCAATTGTACGGTGTTGAAGAAGGAGCAATAGTAAAAAATGAAGTTGGATTTAATTTACAAGCAGGTTTAGATAAAAGTTTTGGACCAAAGGATGTATATAACCTTAAAGTTAATTACTTAGGGTTTATGCCTTATGGGTTTGCAAATTCAAATAGTCCATTAGATAGTCGTGTAGATTTAGGATTTTCAGCCAAAATCAGTAAATATGTAAATCTAAATTATACGCTAATCTCAATATTCGATAAAGATTTAAGCAGCCCTGGATTAAATGCTTGGCAAAACAGTTGGATTCTAGGGTTAGGATTCTTATACAAGTTATAGAAAAGAACAAAAAGCAAAAAGCCCATTGTCATAAACAATGGGCTTTTTTTATGCTTAAATATCACTATGGCAAAATTTGAGCTGTATGCTCTTTTGTTTTAACCTTATCTATAATTGTTTCAATATTACCATTTTCATCTATGATAAATGTAGTGCGCTTAACACCCATGTATTTTCTTCCGTACATATTCTTTTCTACCCAAACTCCATAGTTTTCACATACCTGCTTCTCTGTATCTGCTATAAGCGAAAAAGGAAGTTCGTATTTTTCGATGAATTTAATGTGCTTTTTCTCAGCATCTGGGCTTACTCCAAGTATAGCATATCCAGCATATATAAATCGTTGATAATTGTCCCTTAAATCACAGGCTTCTGCTGTACACCCAGGAGTATCGTCTTTCGGATAAAAATAAAGGACCAGTTTCTTTCCTTTAAAATCTGATAAGGTAACTTTATTTCCGTTTTCTAAAATTCCATCAATGGAAGGTGCTTGATCTCCTGTTGCTAATTTTGTCATGTTATTAATCTAACAACAAAATTAAACCTTTGTTTTCTCAATTTCCACAGGGTCTAGCTCTAAACGTTCAATTAAGTCTTTTGCATTTTTAGTATTGTTAAATTCAGAAATATCTAATTGCTTTCTAAAAGAAACATTCTCCTCAGTGAATTCCAACTTCCATAATCGCATAATTTCTTTCTGAATGGAATCCTCATTGGCTATGTGGCAATAGGGTTCTAAGCCAGTATTCAAAACCATCAAATCATTGACAATACAATGCCTTCCTCGGTACAATGCATTAAGCAGTTTTAACTTTATTCCTGTATTTTGAAAAGTATAAAGCAAGTTAATATGGGCATGTTCAATCAATCGCAAGACCTCCTGTGCCGCTATATTAAAAGCTAATTTTACATTGGGGTAATTTTTTGCTGCTGCTTTTAATGCTGCTGAAGGATTATTGCCAGCAATTATGCATGGAATTTTAAGTTTTGAAAAAACATTTTCTATTAAAAATATTGCTGCTCTATTATTTTCTGCAACAGCTAAATTGCCATGATAAAGAACATACTCTCCTTTGCCTGCTTTACTTACTACATGATCATTGCTATGAAATGCCGGTAAATAGAAAACGTTTCTAAAATCTTCTTTATAGTAATTTGTTTCACTTGGGCTAATAGCTGCAATGCCATCACTAGCACTCAGCACACTTTCATATTTCTCTAAACGATCTGCCTCAACCTGGTAAAAGTATTTCTTAAAAAATGAAGTTTCTGCATTTTCTAGGCCTCGGTAATACAAATGCTCAACATTATGCATCCGTACAATCTTTTGCCTTTTTTCTAAATTAGGATGAAGTAAAAAATAGGTGCAATGTAGCCCTTCAAAAAAAATTGGCCAGTCGTTTTGCTTCAAATTCTTTAGTAATTCTAAATCATTCCGTGTAGTTACCACATAAGGCAATTCACCGACAAAAGGATTTTTAAACCTTCTTCTTTTATAATAATAAACCTGCTCGCAATACTTCTCTAATTCTGGATGTGGTTCTTTTCCACCATATACAAAGCAATGAAGTACAATCTTCACGTTCATCTTAGACAAAGCTTTTATGCGATAGAAAATATCTATAACCCCTCCATAATTGGCTGGAAAAGGCACATCAAAGGCAACAATATGTACCCCTTTTCTATTCACCAATATTTTCTTTATAAAGTCTTACCAATTCTTTTTCTTCCTGTAGCCAATTAAATACATCTTTCGCTTTCTTGCAATTGCTTTTTAGCAAATCGTATTTTGCCTCATTGCCTAATAAAAGATTAACATTGGTCACAATATCAGATACACTACTTTTAGTCAACACCCCTATTTCAAATTGTCTATTTATTGCAATATACTCAGGAAAAGGGTTTATAAGTGAAGGCAGCTCTGCATGCATGTAATCAAAAAGTTTATTATTTAAAGACAAATAATAACTCAATCCAAAATTTTCACTCACATTTAATCCTAGCCATGCATTCCTGCTTAATTCGGGTAGCTTATGAGGTTTAACAAAGCCTAAAAACACTACCTTTTGCTCCAATCCATTTTTAACAACTAAACTACGCAGCTCATCACTAAGGTCACCTTCACCTGCAATTTTTAACTTTAAAGGAATTTCTTTCATTGCCAGAATTGCATTCTCCAAACCTCTACCCTTATTTAGAGCTCCTTGGTATAAGATGTATTTTTCTTGTGGTATTTTAGATGGAGGGATTGAAACAGGAATAGGGGTATTTCTAATTACGGATACTTTGTGTGAGTAGCAATGCTCAAAATGCTTGGCCAATTCTGCTCCAACCGTATACGAAAATTTAGATTTTGCAAAAGACATCTTCTCTACCCATAACCATATTTTTTGAATTCTCCTTCGATCCTTAACTTCTGGTGTATGCGCAAAAATTTCATGCGCATCAAAAACAAAAGGGACTCCTTTTAACTTTTTTGCCATTAAAGAAGCCAAAGCCGTATCACAATCAATTGCACAATATGCATCATACTTTGAAAACAATAAGTGTATGAACAATCTGAAATTTAATTCCAGATAAAATAGCTTTCCTTTTTCAAAAAACAGGTTAAGTCGCTTTGTTTGATAAGAAGTGGATTCAATTTTAACTGAAGACTTGCGTTTTCGGCCAATTAGTGTGCAATCATATCCAGCATTCTGCAAAGAAGTGCAAATGCGAATCATCCTTTGATCAAAGGTTAAATCGTTAGAAACAGTGAATGCTATTTTTTTTGCCATAGCATATTGCCTTCCTTGTTTAATTTAATGTGTTTGTGATCTATCAACCAGCGCAACTCCTTTTGATATTTGTCAAAACTACGTTTAGGAATCTTATTTAAAAACTCTGTTGGAGTAATTTTTTCTAGACTAATTGAATTTTTAATATTGGATAGAATTTCTTTGGCCGAATTCTTTTCTCTATCTCTACTACGACAATTATCACAATTGCCGCAATCCTTAGTTTTCTCAGCTAAGAAGTACTTTATCCAAAAGCCATTTCGACAACTTTCCATTTTACAGTAATCCACCATGGCTTTGAATTTTTCGCATTTATCTTTTTGCAACACTTTTAAAGCCTTGGTATTAAAACTGCTATAAACTGTGCGTTCTTCTCTCAAAAATAAAACTGACTTTTCGGACTTAAGTTGATAATCAATGTATCCAAGAGATTGCAGTTTTTTGAAAACCCTCTTCAAGCCTGCCTCGTCTAATCCAACGTATTTAGCTATTTTAGATTCATTGATTACAGCATACGAATTAAAAATATCCGAGAATGATCGCATCAAAAAATCCAAAATCTTTTCAAATTCTTTGTGCTTTACTTTTGCTTCATATATAGCAGCATGATTTGCCGTAATTCGCACTTTACTAGGTGACCAAGACGCATCATCAAACGACCAAATATCTAATATTTGCAATGCTTTAATCCCATTATAAATTCTCTTAGGCTGAACCTTAAAGGAGAGAGCAATTTCAGTTATATCTATTTTATAAATCTGTTCGCTTCCACCACCAGGTGGAACTCCAATATAATTTAGGACTGCATTGTATATTCTTCCTAGTTCCGACTCTTTTATATCGGACTGGTCTATACGTTCTTGAATAGAAGTGAAGTCATACCCTTCATATAACAATATACACCAGGTTTCACTGCCATCTCTTCCTGCTCTACCTGCCTCTTGATAATATGCTTCTGGAGACAAGCTAGGCTGCATATGCAAAACCAGCCTAACATTAGGTTTATCTACTCCCATTCCAAACGCATTGGTACAAACCATTATTCTGGATTTATCCTTCATCCATGCATTTTGTCTTTTATCACGTTCTTGGCTATTAAGACCAGCATGGTAAAAGCTTGCCGAAATATTATGTGATTGAAGCAATTGACAAATATTCTCAGACTCCTTACGGCTGTTTACGAAAACAATACCTGAACCTTTAATTTGACCACAAATCTCAATGAGTTTTACATGTTTATCTTCTGCCTGTATACAGCCATACTTTAAATTTGGACGGGTAAAGTCTCCTTGAAAAAGAAAGGGTTTATTTAGTTTAAGTTTATCAATTATATCCGCTTTAACTTTAGGTGTTGCTGTTGCGGTGAATGCTACAGTTTGAATAGGATTGTTAAACAAATCCTGAACCTCTGGAATTCTTAAATATGGAGGTCTAAAATCATAACCCCATTGAGAAACACAATGCGCCTCATCTACCACAAGCATGGAGATATTTAAGTTGGGCAAATACTCTCTAAAAGAATCCCCGCTTAATCTTTCGGGTGATATATACAAGAACTTATAATGCCCATGCAAGGCATTATCCATGACTAATTTAACTTCCTGCCAAGCTAATCCAGCATGCAAAGCAACTGCTCTCACATTCCGTTTCTTCAATTGCTCTACCTGATCCTTCATCAGTGCAATCAATGGAGAAATAACTAAGGTTAATCCTTCCTTTATTATCCCGGGAACTTGAAAACAAATAGACTTTCCTCCACCAGTTGGAAGCAAAACCAAAGCATCTTTTCCCGCTACTATTTGATTAATAACATCAAGCTGACCGGGCCTAAATTCATCATAAGACCAATGTTCCTTTAAGGTTTCTATAGCTTTCTTAGCCTCGATAAACGCAAAGGTAAAAACTTTAGTAGCTAAAGTACTTTATAAATATGTGAAGCGTGAGGTGCTATGTTAAGCTGAAATGGCTTTTTTACTACTTCTATTACAGAAGTTGTATCTGATTGAATCAATATATCAGAACTGTTTTCTTGGGTTGAAACAATTGGTAAATCAAAGGTTGTGAGACTTTTGCTTTCCACATCCAAAAAGGAATTCTTTGGTCCTATCATCTGACTAAAACGGCTCAAACTTAATGCCCTATTCTCACTACTTTGATTCATAACTACCATGAACTTTTCCGAGCCCTTATATCTAAAATATACAAAAACATTATCTTCACCTTTGTAATTAATTGTTCCCCCATTGTACAGCGACTCATGCTTTTTTCTCAAATCGATCAACAATTTGGTATAATTAAAGGCATTATTACTTAAATCCGAACGACTTGTTTTAGAAAACAGGTTAACTGAATCTTCGGCCCAGGAGCCTAACATATCCCCCTCAGCGCAATTACCAGACAACAACACTTCAGTGCCATACAACAAGCTGGGCATGCCTCTACCGGTAAACAATAGTGTAATAGCAGATTTCCATTTATTAAAATCTCCTTTATATGTTTCCGATAGCCGTGGAGTTTCTAAGTTATCTGCAAATATTAAAAGGTCATTGGGATCCTCAAATAAGATATCATCATTTAAATTATCAAACCAACTATCCAGGCCATGCTTACCATATGCGCCACCTAGTGCCTTATGCAAGGCTCTATTCCAATTGTAATCCGTAAGCGAATGAAGCGTATTATGCTTAAACTGACGGAGGTTACTTTTTGCAAAGTATGCTTGGTGAATATTATTTCCAGCATTAATGGACGCATAAATTTTAAGTGAAGGGAAATCACTTTGTAAATTATTTTCTAATTCATTTAAGAGTATTGGATTAAGGTTTTGATACCCTTGCACACGATAAGCAGACAATTGGCCCATCTCTGCCCACCATAAATAAACTTGCTTTAAATACCTTCTTATATGTGGATTGCTTTGATTGCATTGAATTAAATTGGAATAACTTGGTAAGCTCAAATCATTGAACTTTGGGGCATAAGGTCCCGAAAAATTGATGCTTTGGTTTACATTATTTTTATACCCTTCATCATAAAACCAACCTGTATCAAAATAGGTTGACATCCAATGCGAAGACCCAAAGTAATTTGGAGAGATATCCATCATCATCTTCATCTGCTTAGTCTTCATTAACAGCATCAATTCTGTATATGTACTAAATGAACCTATACCTTTATCAATACTAAAATGATTGCTTAGGTCAATACCTAAGTATGCTTTGTTGCTATTGGCATTGCTTTGAATTGGATTAAGGTTAAGCGTGGTAACGCCTAATTCATTTAGATAATCCAATTTGTTTATGACCCCTGCTAAGTCTCCTCCATGTCGGGCTACAGGCGAAGTTCGATCTAAGCTCCATCCTAAACCAGACTTGCCCTTATCATTTCTTCTATCACCATTAGAAAACCTATCTACTAGAATCTCATAAATAACATCATTCGTATTAATAGTCAGCGCCTGATTAGCATCTCGCTTCTTTAATTCAAATTTTAATTTAAAACTTCTATCGCCTCTAATTCTTTGCCATGTGGTACCAACTTTAGAGTAAAACTCTAAGAAACCTGGTTTGGCTTTAGGTGATATCTTAACTTTCAAATAAGCTACATGACGGTTAGCAGAAGGCATTTTACCTAAAAATTCAACTCCTGGATAAGCTTTCATTGAAACTTTTGCTGCGCTAATTTCAGATGCATTTATAATAATTTCTAATACTGGATCAGAAAATCCGATATACCAATGAGAAGGAGCTACATTCCATGCTTTATTTGGGAATGCTGCACTAATCGAAAAAATGAAAAACAAGAAGAAGGTTAATAAACCTTTCAGTTTAAACATATTGCAAAAAAAGCACATAAATATTAAAGAGTAGACTCTTCTTCACAATGATTAATAATGTTCTCAAGTAATTGAAAAAAAAACAGTTTATTTTCATCAGGTCAAAACCTTTAATGTATATTTGACTCCCGTAGCAGTATCTTCAAATTATGAAAAAAACCAAGTATATTTTTGTTACGGGAGGGGTAACATCCTCGCTAGGTAAAGGCATTATAGCAGCCTCTCTTGCAAAATTATTACAGGCCCGTAAATACTCGGTAACCATTCAAAAGTTTGATCCGTATATCAATGTGGATCCTGGAACATTAAACCCTTATGAACATGGTGAATGTTATGTAACTAATGATGGGGCAGAAACTGATTTAGATTTAGGTCATTACGAACGGTTTTTAAATGTTGCTACATCCCAAGCGAATAATGTTACAACAGGGAAAATTTATCAAACCGTAATTCAGAATGAACGAAAAGGCAAATACCTTGGTAAAACCGTTCAAGTAATTCCGCATATCACCGATGAAATTAAGCGAAGAATGCGAATTATTGGGGATACTGGAGAATACGATATAGTAATTACTGAAATAGGTGGAACAGTTGGAGATATTGAGAGCTTACCTTATATAGAAAGCATAAGACAACTTCTTTGGGATATTGGTTCAGATAATGGAATTGTAATACATTTAACACTAGTTCCTTATTTGGCAGCTGCAGGAGAATTAAAAACCAAACCGACACAGCACTCAGTTAAGAATTTACTTGAATTAGGTATTCAACCTGATATTTTAGTTTGTAGAAGTGAAAAACCACTACCGCAAGAATTAAGAAAAAAGGTAGCTCGTTTTTGTAATGTTACACAGAATGCAGTAATCGAAAGTCAGGATGTAGAAACTATATATGAAGTTCCTTTAATTATGTTAAAGGAGAAACTGGACAAGGTAGTTTTAAGTAAATTAAAACTAAGTAGCAAAGTTGAACCAAACTTAGAAAATTGGAAAGATTTCTTATTTAAAATAACCCATCCAAGTAGTGAAGTAAATATAGCTTTGGTGGGAAAATATGTTGAACTCCCCGATGCTTACAAAAGCATTAATGAAGCTTTCATACATGCCGGAGCAGCAAACGAATGCAATGTTAAAGTAGATAGTATTCAAAGTGAACATTTAGAAGAAAGCAACTTAGATGCTAAGTTAAAAAAGTATGATGGAATTTTGGTTGCTCCAGGTTTTGGTGACAGGGGAATTGAGGGTAAAATTTTAGCTGTGCAATATGCAAGAGAAAACAATATACCATTCTTCGGGATTTGCCTAGGCATGCAATGTGCTGTTATAGAATATGCACGAAATGTACTTAAATTAAAGGATGCTCAGTCGGCAGAAATGGGAGAAGTTGAAAATCCAGTAATCGACATGATGGAAGATCAAAAAAATATTTCCAATATGGGAGGAACCATGAGGCTGGGTGAATATAAATGCCAGTTAACTAAAGGCAGCCAAGCGGCCAAAGCATATGGGAAAACCAACATTCTTGAGAGGCACAGGCATCGGTATGAATTAAACGATAAATACAAGAAAAGATTAGAAAAAGCAGGCATGTTAATTACTGGAATAAATCCAGAGACTCAGCTTGCAGAAATTGTTGAAATACCTAAACACCCTTACTTTGTTGGTGTTCAGTTTCATCCAGAATTAAAAAGTACGGTAGATAATCCACATCCCTTATTTACAAGATTTGTAAAGGCGGCTATGGAACACAAAAACAAATAGGTTACATCCTATCAGCCGTTTCAATACCAAGTAATCCTAAGGACATTTTAATGGAGTTGGCAGTCATTTGACTTAACTTTAATCGAAATGATTTTAACACTTTATTATCTTCCTTAATTACTGGTGCTTCAGAATAAAACTTATTATACGCTTTTGCTAAATCCAATACGTACTGTGCAACTTTGCTTGGGCTCATTTGACTAGCTGCTTCATCCAAATTGGAATCAAACTCATATATTTTTTTTATCAGGTCTTGTTCTGAAAGAAGTAAAGTTTTTGGCATTTCATCAATAATATCTGAATTCGAACTCTTGGCTAGCATGCTCTGAATACGAGCATAAGCATACATTACAAAAGGGCCAGTGTCTCCTTGTAAGTCTATAGACTCCTCTGGATTAAACACCATTCTTTTCTTAGGATCCACTTTTAGTATGAAAAATTTTAAAGCAGCCATACCTAGTTTATAACATAAGGCATCTATCTCCTCAGCGGACATGGCATCTGTTTTACCAAGCGCCAATGTTCTTTCTTTGGCATTAGCCACCATATCATCTACCAAATCATCTGCATCTACAACAGTCCCTTCACGACTCTTCATTTTTCCGGTAGGTAAGTCCACCATTCCATAACTCAAATGATAAATTCCATCTGCATAGCTCCTATTAAGTTTTGACATGATCAATTGCAAAACCTTAAAATGGTAGTCTTGCTCATTGCCTACTACATAAATGCTCCGTTCAGCCTGGTAGTCGGAAAATTTCAATTCAGCTGTTCCCATATCTTGGGTCATATAAACGGATGTTCCATCTTTTCTTAAGATTAATTTCTCATCTAATCCATCTTCTTTTAAATCAACCCAAACGCTACCATCCTCTTTTTTAAAGAATACTTTAGATTTTAAGCCTTCTTCTACTAAATCCTTACCTAGTGAATACGTGTTGCTCTCATAATAAAATTTATCAAAACTGACACCCAGTTTTTCGTAGGTAACATTAAACCCAGCATAAACCCAAGAATTCATCATCTCCCACACTTTTCTAACTTCAGAATCCCCTTTCTCCCAATCTAATAGCATCTTTTGACAGGAGGTCATCAACTCAGAATCGTTCCTAACTAATTCGGTGATTGCTGCCTTAACCTTATCCAGCTTATCTCCTTCAATTTTGCTATACTCTTTATAAAGTGCAATTGCTTTATCCTTAAAATTTTCTGAAATAGAACTAAAATCACCATTGTAAACTTCTTCAATTACTGATTCAGTTTGAGCTTTGAGTTCTTTCTCAAACTTCACATAATAATCGCCTACTAAATGATCGCCTTTCTTTCCAGTGGATTCTGGAGTATCTCCATTGCCAAATCGTTGCCAAGCCAACATGCTTTTACAAATATGTATACCCCTGTCATTTACAAGGTTTGCTTTTATTACTTCAAATCCATTATAGTCTAAAATCTCAGATACCGAAAAACCCAAAAGGTTATTTCTGATATGACCCAAATGAAGGGGCTTATTAGTATTCGGAGAAGAATACTCTACCATCACTTTTACATCCTTTTTAGCTTGCTTTAAAGGGAAATTTGACCAACTGTTGGAAACAAAATTGATATATATCGCTGGGTTTAAAGACAAATTTAAAAACCCTTTAATTACATTGTACTCATCTACTATTTTACAGGTTTCTAATAATACATCACCAATAGCTTCAGCAGTTTGTTCTGGTTTTGCCTTAGAATATCTTAAAATTGGAAATACAACAAATGTAAAATCGCCTGTAAAATCTGAACTTGTTGGCTCAATTTTGGCTTCATACGCTAAACCATATGTTGCTTTCAGTGCATCCGAAATGGAAGACTCTATTTCCTGAATGATATTCATCGTTTGCAAAATTACACTCTATAGTTCTTAATGACCTACCCAAGTCTCAATACAAAGAATCTTTAGTACATTTGACCATTGTGAATATGAATATGCAATTGAAAAAGGCACTTGTTCTATCCCTTTATGCAATTATTATAATTATTGCTATTCTCTTTTTACCAAGATTTGGAAATTGCAATGGAGGCAACAATCATTGCTGGAGCAGATGGGATAGCGGACTATACTTGGATATTGCTAAAAATGGCCTAGTTCTTCATGAATGTGGCCCGAAAGAAGGGTGGCCCGAAAATAGTGGGGCTTTTTGTGGTAATTGCGGCTGGGCTCCTGCATATCCATTTCTAATCCGTACGCTTTCACCATTATTTAAAACTATGTCTGATGCAGGAGTATTTATCTCTGGGCTTTTTCTTTTTCTTGCCATACTTAGAATAACCTTGTACCAATCTGCCATGAAACATCCATTGTGGTATTTATATGGCTTGCTTTTTCTGGTACCTCTTGGAAGCATATATTACTATGCCGTGTTCCCATTATCCATGGCACTATTCTTTATGGTTTCAGCAATAATTGCTTGGAAAAAAGATAATTGGCTTGCCTTAGGTTTGTATAGCGCAATCTTGATTTGGGTATATAGCACTGGTTTTATGTTTGCTGCATGTGCTGTATTTATGGCAGGAATAGGTGTATTTAAAGACCCAAAGAAAGGTATTAAGACTGGACTCACGGTTGGAGTTCCCGTTATTATTTCAGCAGCACTTTTCTTCGGAATGTACCAATTGGTAGTTGGGCATTGGGATGCCCTTTTTCTTACCCAAGCTAAGTATGGACATAATTTACAAAGCCCATTGAAAATTGCCGGACTTAGATGGGAAAAACTAGCGCAAGATTGGGGAGAACTAAAAGCCATAATTGAAGTGCATAATTACCTTTCATTTAGCTTTCTATTTTTTGGGATTTACTATGTCTACTTAAAACGAAACCTAAATGCCTTATTGATGTTACTGTTAATTGTGGTTACTAGTGCAATTCCTTATTCATTAGGTACCGAAGTTTCGGTTTATCGGAATGTATCCTTAATGGCTCCTTTTGTATTATTTCTTTCTTTTAATAAGTTATGGCATTTTGGATTGACCCTATTGATTTACCTATTCTTCTTTTTCCCAATGGCTAAACTGTTTTTCTATAGTATTCTTTATTAAGTTATTGGGTATTTTAGATTTAGGGATTTAGGATTACTTCAGCTTGTCGGGGTTATTGCTTACAAAAGATTTCCAACTGGAACCACTTTTCCCTTTGGGGGTTCCAAACTCCTTAGGGTTAAACTGAAAATGATGGCAAACTGCTGCAGCTAATCCATCTGTAGCATCCAAGGATTGGGCGTCTAATTTCTTGCCAAATATATTCTCAAGCATTTTGGCCACCTGTTCTTTGCTTGCATTTCCACTGCCGGCTACGCTTTGTTTTATTTTACGAGGTTCATACTCATACACTTTTAAGCCTTTACTTAAGGCCGCTGCAATAGCTACTCCTTGAGCTCTACCAAGTTTAAGCATACTTTGTGGGTTCTTGCCGTAAAACGGAGCTTCAATGCTCACTACTGTGGCTCCAAAGCCATCTATGAGCTCACCAATACGTCTGAGAATTGCATGAAGCTTATCTCCATGATTATCGTACTTAGCAAGCTTAAGCTCACCCATGCCAATAAAAATAATTTTACTTCCTTGTATTTCTATTACCCCATACCCAAGCAAGTTGGTACCAGGGTCAATTCCAAGAATGATTTTCTTTTCGGGCATTGGTCAAAAATAATATTCATTACAGAGTAAGCTTGGAATAGTTTCGCACAGAATTGGAAACCCAAGATTGACTTTCAAAAATTACCTAATTATTAGGTATATTATACAATTTCAATTTACCTATTTTTGAAATTTAAACTCTAATAGGATTATGAATAGTTTTGGTGGCAACTGGACAGAAGATAAAATTGAGATACTTGTAGAATACGCATCGGCATATTTAGCAATAATGAACAATTACGCAGATAAATACAAATGGAAACTAATGTATTTTGATGGTTTCGCTGGTAGCGGGTTCATTGAAAAAGGCAAGGAGCATGAACAGGAGTACATTATTGGCGCTTGCAAAAGAATTTTAGATATTAAAACTCCAAGATCATTTGACACATATTATTTTGTGGAAAAAGGTGTCACGAATGCTATCGATCTTAGGGCTAACTTGACTCCAATAGAAAAAGGTAAACTATTTATTGTTAACGAAGACTGCAATACCAAGATTCATTCATTGGCAACATTCCTTAAGTCGCCTAAAGGGAAAAACCACAAAGTGCTAGCCTACATAGACCCTTGTGGAATGCAATTAAATTGGGACTCATTAGTAGCTCTGAAGGATGCAAAAATTGATGCCTGGATTTTAGTACCAACAGGAATCGGAGTAAATAGATTATTGAAAAAGAACGGAAACATATCGGATAAGTGGTTGGAAAAACTTGAAGTTTTTCTAGGAATGAGAAAAGAAGAAATACTGAGCTACTTTTATAACCAGTCTGTTCAGCACACATTGTTTGGGGAAGAAGTAGTCACCACAAAAGAAGAAAAGGCATTGAGAAATCGGCGGTTCTATATGGCAACAGATTAAATCAACTCTTTGATTATGTCTCAGAACCATACATTTTAAAGAACAGCTCAAACTCTACCATGTTCCATTTCTATATGACCACTAACAATAAAACTGCAATTAAAATTGCGAACGAAATTGTAAATAAGTATAATCAAAATAACAAATTATATTCATGGCAAAATCATCAATCGAATGGACTGAAATGACTTGGAACCCGACCACGGGTTGCACAAAGATTTCGCAAGGATGCAAATTCTGCTATGCAGAAGTAATGTCTAAACGGCTTCAAGCTATGGGTGTCGAGAAGTATAAGGACAATTTTGCTGTTAGAGTACACCCCGAGGCATTGAAAGTCCCTTATACTTGGAAAAGGTCAAAAGTTGTTTTCGTTAATTCAATGAGTGACCTATTTCATGAAGAAGTACCTCTAGGATTTATAAAGAAAGTCTTCAAAGTAATGAATGAGAATCCACAACACGTGTTTCAAGTTCTAACCAAACGCGCCGAAAGACTGCTAGAAGTGCATAAAGAACTTAAGTGGACTCATAACATATGGATGGGTGTTTCGGTTGAAGAACAGAAAGTAGAAGACAGAATTGACTTTTTAAGAAAAACAGATGCCCGGGTAAAGTTTCTTTCACTTGAACCTTTAATTGGTCCTTTACCCAACTTAAATCTCGCAAAGATTGACTGGGTAATTGTGGGTGGAGAAAGCGGTCACACACCAAGACCTATGAATGAAGACTGGGTTATAGATATTCAGGAACAATGTGTTAAAGCAGAGGTTGCATTTTTCTTTAAACAATGGGGAGGCAAGAACAAGAAAAAAAATGGTAGAATCCTGAATGGCAAAACGTATGACGAAATGCCAGAAATAGAATTGCAGAGGAGTGTTTAACAAATAAAAAAGGCGAACACACGTTCGCCTTATGACAGTTAATCTAACTCTATCTTAGGAAGAATTCTTTTCGAACTTAATTCGAGATAGGGCAAATTTCAATTCATCACCTGGGGTAAAGATTATTCGTCGGCGAACGATGTTCGCTGAACTTAAATCTTGCTCATTTACTTCGCCATTACTGCCTATACTTAAGCGCAGGGAAGCAAAATCACCAAGTCTGATGATTTTTCCATCATCCAGCATATCAGGCAATACCATAATTAAACTCTCCAATACGGCAATTGTATCGGCTTGACTGACTGTACTAATGGCTGCAATTCTTTGGCTTAGATTTCTAATGCTTGCCTCGCCAGAATGAATAATGCTTGCATAGTACTTTTTGTTTCCTCCTCCTGTTACACCAGGTTCGCCGCGGAGTACGGCTTTAAATTTAACACTCATAATAAATTGGGTTTAAATTGTTTAACAAAGAAAAATACTCCAATAATGGTTCATAGATTCCATTAATTCTCGGTTTAACCCAATATACAAAATAGGTTTTCTAGGATATATATTAGGTTTACAATTAAGATAACGAACAAAGGATGAGGCATGTTCTTTTAATCCGTCACTTGTTTGTCATTAAAACCCTGCCTATACAATTCCAATTGGCTGCGCAGAAAATGGCAAACGGCTGCCTATCCGTTGGTCGATGGCTGCGCAGCCATTTTATTGGACAGTATGGTTCAATCATTAAATAGCACCATACTCTTAATGCTACTAGTAAAATCCATGCACGCTGCATTAGGTTCATTAAGTCTAAAATACAATACCTTCTGGTCTTTTTAGATTTCAAAAAATACCTAAAATTAGGTATTTTTGGTAGGGTTAATTTACCGTAATTAGCGCACAATTTAAACTTAAACCAATTTAGAATGATGAACAATAGGGGAAAAAGGCGCATTACTTGTACTAATTCCACACAATACTTTGACAAAATGTACATTAATAATCTCTATTTTCGTAAAGCCATGAAATTCACCCTACCCCATATCCTTTTATCTTTTGCTATGCTTTGCATACTCCAACTCTCTTGTTGTAAAAAGAAAAAACCCAAGGACCCCATAACCATTACCTACGAACTCGGTGAGGTAAAGGACTACATGTTTTTTAAACAAGGCACCTACTGGGTTTATGAGCATGATATGACGGGCGAAATTGATAGCCAATATGTTACCCATGCAGCCATTAGCGGCAGCAGTACCAAAGGTACCGAAGATTGGAGTGAACATATAACCCTTATACAGGAAACCTTTAGTATGCGCATACGTAGCAATTTTAAAGACGGTTGGGGCAGCGTAAACTACTTTGATATTTATAGCAATGGACAAAGAGTGAACGCCTACCCTTACCCAAAAAAGGCTTATGTCTTCAAGAGAACAAAGGTTCCTAATATAATTAAAGGACCAAGTACAGGCGATGTTTTTGGTTTTCCCTATTATACTTCGCCAGCTAAAACTGTTTATCAAGATTCCCTTATCATAAACTATCAACTCAAAGGAGTTACTTATGATACCGTACGTGTATTTGTGGTGGGTTCAGGAGAATCTATTATGCAAGAACCTTCACTACGAACTTTTGGTGGAGGAGCAAAGGTCTATTATGCAAAGGGTGTAGGAGTAATAAAAGTTTATCAGGACACCTACGCAGCCAATAATATTCCTATGAAACACAGTTGGAACCTTATCCGTAAAAAAATTATTCAATAAAATACATTATGAAAAAGTATCTTTTAACCTTCTCCCTCTTGTTTTTGGCCTTTGGCCTGCAAGCACAAACCTTGGCGGATATGCAAAGCAAGTATTTCTCGGCCCGCAATCGCTACAAAAAGTGGATTATATCGCATGGAACAGCTCCAGGAAACAGTCTACCCACCGAGAGCATTAAACTAAGAACGGGAATAGACTACATCTATACCCACGAAATGCTGGGCAGCAATGGGCAGGACAGTATGATACCCGATTCCCTATGGGCTACCAATTTTAACAATATTTGGAATACAGAACCCATTGGCCACCATGGGGCGGATAACCCTTTAATAGAACTGGGGGATTATTTGAGTGTTTTAAGTACCGAATATTGGTTGCTTAAATACTATGGCAAACAAAATATCGAAGAATTTACAGCCACTAAAAACGAAATTTATTATTTGCTAGCGGCCATTGACCGTGTGGATGGAACGGCAGAACCATATTTCGAAGAATTTGCAGATAAGGCATATAACGGTTTCCTCCGTCGGGATGATATATCGGACAACAGAGAAGATAGAATTAATGATTATTATGGCAAAAAAGGAAATCCCAATGGGGAGTTTCAATTAATGGGCTGGAACACTCGTGGTAAAATCACTCCAGACACAAGCATTTTATTCTTCGATTCGGTTTTTAAGGTTATCCATGTGGTATATGACACTATAGAAATTGATACTATCTGGTTCGGAGGCAATTTAAATTTGAACTGGTAAGAGACAGAGCTTTGATTCACAGACATTTTGAAGAAAGAAATTTAGCTCTTGCATGGCTTGATCAAGAAATTCCAAATTTCCAAACACCTCATGAGGTAAGAGAATTACAGAATTGGCGCTGCCTTATTGCAACGGAACAAGAGTACATAGATGGCAATATTGCCATTGATGACCTCTTTGATTATGGCTGTTTAAGCAATTTAGTTAACGCGAACCTTAATCCTAATGTTACTTGGGTAGCCACCGATTTTAACAGTGTTAACAATGGCGATGATTTCATTGAGGAACAAGAAGAAGAAGAAGGTGGAATGCCAAGCCCAGGAGATGCTGAAGGAAACATTATCGAACTTGAAGAAGGTTTAATAGTCTATCCAAATCCTTCTACCAGTATCTTTAAATACAGAAACCCTCAGTTGAGAACCATCTCAAACATAAAAGTATATTCTTCAAAAGGAGTGATGATACAGGACATTAAAAATCCAAACGATGAAGGGAGTATTGACTTATCAAGTCACTCTAATGGCTTGTATATCATTACATTTGACTTGGCAGATAAATTGATACAAACCAAGGTGTTGCTGATGAAGTAGAAATTAGATTACTTACCATCATAAAGAAAGGCTGGGTTTAAATAAATCCAGCCTTTCTTCTTTATTGTCAAACCAAAGAGATTCCAATATTGCAACTTTTGCTTTTGAGCTAGAGAATATTCTAAATCCTCAAATCTAAATTACCAAATAAAAAAAGGCCCGTTGGAAGGGAATCCATTGGGCCAATATATAGGGAAGGGAAGGTTATTTTCAGATTGAGTCCCTTACTCACTCTGTTTAATCTACATTATCATGCAGATGTTTATTCGGTTTTACAATAGGCTCGTCTAACTCCTCTGGAGTTTCTCCTATTACAATTTTAGATACCTTATCATCGGTGCTTAATGGTGCATGGATAATGGTTTCTTTTCTTCTTAAATAGGCAGGTACACTTAAGTCTGTTTCATTGTTATGATTGTTCAACAAATGGTCTCTTTCCTTACGCGTTCTTTCTGCTCTAGATTTATACATTAAATCCTCTACAAATGGGTCCTCTTCTTCATCGAATAGTAGCGTTGGTTCAACACCAATTTGAGGCTCATTAATATCTCCAATATTTTGAGTCTCTTCATTAGCCTCAACTAGTTCTGGTTCTACAAATGCCTCGAATCCAGTAGCAATTACCGTAATAGATATTTCATCTTCTATACTGGGATCATGCGTAATACCCATTTTTAGGTGCGCGCCATTCCCAGCTTCTTCTTGCAAATACTTTTTAACCAAACTTGTTTCACTAAGTCTTGGTTCTTTGTTTCCGTATTTGAAATTAACTAATAAATGTTTAGCTCCTAAAATTCGAGTACTATCTAATAATGGACTATCTAAAGCGGCTTTTGACGCTTCTTCGGCTCTATTGTCTCCACTGGCAATGCCTGTTCCCATAATGGCTCTTCCACTCATGGTCATGGCTGTTTGCACATCCTTAAAATCTACATTTATTTGACCTGGCGATGTAATAATTTCGGCAATTCCCTTAGCAGCAGTACAAAGCACATCATCTGCTTTGGCAAAGGCTTCAGAAATTCCTAAATCTCCATATATATCTACAATTCTATCATTACTGATGGTAAGTATCGCATCTACATGAGGCTTCATATTCTCAACACCTTCTAAGGCTTGATTAATACGTTCTGGACCTTCATCTTCGAATGGTAGCGTTACAATTCCTACTGTTAAAATTCCTAATTCCTTAGCGATTTTTGCGATAACAGGAGCTGCTCCAGTTCCCGTTCCACCACCCATTCCAGCAGTAATAAAAACCATCTTGGTATTATATCCTAAGATTTCATTTATTTCTGGAACGCTTTCTATAGCTGCTTTTCTTCCTTCTTCAGGCTGACTTCCAGCTCCTAGTCCTTCTGTTAATTGTAATCCCAATTGTAGTTTATTCTTTACTGGGCTATCTACTAATGCTTGTGCATCAGTATTAGTTACAAAAAATTCTACGCCTTCTATTCCTTGGCGATACATATGATTAACGGCATTACATCCCCCGCCACCAACACCTATTACCTTAATAATAGATCCGGTAAGTTTTAAAACATCAGGTTCAAAATTGTTTGGCATATCCATAATTCTCTTTCTTATCGTTAAACATTAATCATTTTCAAAATCGTCTTCGCCATCTTCCATCCAATCGCGAATTCCTTTAGTTAATCCCCAGTTTCCACCAAATATTTTCTTAAACCCATTAGTGAACCCTCCATTCTCTGTTTCTTCGGACATCTCTACTTCTTCCATCTCCACTTTTGCTTCTGGTTGAGCAGAAGTGCTTTCAGTTTCCGTATAAATGGCATGATTTAATGGGTCTGCTGAAGCTTCTGTTATTTCAAAACCTTTAAGCACTAAGCCTATACCTGTGGCAAAGATTGGACTCTTTACCTCATCGGTAAGGCCTTTACCTAAGTGTTGATTTGGCACTCCTAAATTTACATCCATACCTAAACGGAAGCTAAACAGTTGTGTAATATTCTTCAAAGATGATCCACCACCTGTAACAATTAAGCCACCTGGTAATTTGCCATCGTAACCTGAAAGACTCAATTCGTATTGAATTCTTTCAATTATATCTTCCATTCTAGCTTGAATTACCTGAGAAATTCCAAACAATGAAATCTCCTTAGGTGTTCTATTTGGCAAGCCAGGAACTACAACTACTTCATTCTTTTGTGATTCTATTGGGTAACAAGAACCGTGATTGATTTTAACATACTCTGCTTGTTCATTTAAGATACCAAATGCTTCTTGCATATCTTTAGTAACTCTATCTCCACCTATATCAATAATAGCTGTGTGACGAACAATTCCTCCTTCAAAAATACATAGGTCAGTGGTTCCACCTCCTATATCTACCAATACTACACCAGCTTCCATTTCTTCTGGACTTAAAACTGCTGCTGCACTTGCAAAAGGTTCAACTACTAAGTCTACAACTTCTAATTCTGCACGTCTAACGGCCTTATAGATATGACGAGCTGCTAAGGATTGACCTGTAACTATATGGTAATTACATTCAACACGAACCCCTAAGCGACCTGCGGCATCTTTAACACCTTCTTCGTCATCAATCCTATATTCTTGTGGTACAATATGAATGATTTCTTGTCCCGGAGGCATGGCAATATTGCGCATTTCATCCTCCAATTTGGCAAGCTCTCCACTTGTAATCTCTTCTTCGCTATTCTTTCTACTTAATGTTCCTCTATGCTGTAGGCTTTTGATATGATGCCCTGCAATTCCAACAAAAACATTCTTTATATCAACTTGACTTTGGCGTCTTGCCTCATCAATTGCTTTACGAATTGCTGTTTCTGCTTTTGTGATGTTGGCAACCATCCCACGGCTGACACCACCTGCACTTGGGGCTTTTCCCATTCCCAAGACATTGATTTTCCCATTCTCCGAAAGTTGTCCAACAATGGCACAAATCTTAGTTGTACCAATGTCTAAACCAACGATTATTTTATCTGTATTTCCCATATATATTTAGTGTATTTTTTTTTAGTCAGTCAATTTTACTTTTGTCTATTATTCATTACTGCGGGTTTGGCTAATACCTGATTCCGGTACTTAATACTTACTTCTGTGTATTTGTTCCAACCCATCTTATTTAATCCGTTTACATAGAAGGCACGAAGGTTTTCAAATTTTTCCTTCAGATATTTCGTGTCTCCTAACTCAATACTATGCTTTCCTACTCTAGGTATCAAAATCAGCTGTGACTTGTTGTCCACATAGCACTGTTCACAATCTGCCTTCCATAGTGGATTTTGATCTAAAAATGCACCTAGTTTGAATAATTCTTTACCTTGATCTGTTTTAACTTTTCCCTCTATAGCTGGTTCAGGAATAAAGCCACTTGCAGCAATAATATATTGAGGCTTTATATCATTCAGTAAAAACTTAAAACCTGTTGAATCCATATAGAATTCCTCATTCTGATTATTTTTAACTCTAATAACTGGTTTACGATAAGCCACTCGCACTATTAGTTTGCCATCCAGCTCTACAAAAACCTGAACCTTTTTAATGGCGCCAATCTTATGTAAGCTTGCTTCTAATGCACTCATGTTTATCTCACTGGCTGATCGTCCCACTAATGTGCCATGGGCTGTATACAATCTTTTAAGCAATGCATCTTCCTTCATTATTGGTTCTACTCTTTCAAAGTAAGAAACCTCAACAGACTCAACCATTCTATTATTTGCAGACATAGATACGGAAGCCCATATTATCCCAATTATTACTAGGATAGAAACTAGCAGAATTAACTGCCTACCGCTGTTCAGTTTAATTTTAGGCAGCCTTATTTTCATAAATCTCTTTAATTTTTGGAACTAACCTATCAATATCTCCTGCTCCCATTATTAATAATAGGTTGGGCAACGAATGCTCTATTTGTATTAATGCAGCTTCTTTACTCAAGAGCTTTTTATTCTCTAAATCTACCTTGCCTAATAACCATTCAGAATTTACTCCTTCTATTGCCTCTTCCCTTGCTGGATAAATATCCAATAGAATTAAATCATCTACTAATGCCAAAGAATTAGCAAACTCATCTGCGAAATCTTGAGTTCTAGAATATAAATGGGGTTGAAATATTCCAGTAAGTTTTCTTCCAGGGTAAATTCCTTTGACAGAATTAATGAAGGACTCTAATTCATGAGGGTGATGAGCATAATCATCTATTACCACATGTGTATCTGTCTTAATAATAATTTCAAATCGTCTTTTAACACCTTTAAAATTTCGAATAGCCATCTTTACTTTTTCCGGACTTGCACCAATACTAAGTGCTAAGGCCATTGCAGCTAAACTATTTTCCAAATTATGTAAGCCAGGAACGCCCATTTCAATGTTAGAAATTTTATCTGTTCTACTTACATAATCAAAAACCATTCTCCCATCTTTTTGGGTCGTAATATTTGCATGAATATCTGCTGAGCCAGAAGCTGAATACGTTTGTGCATCTGTAAGCTTAATATCAACTTTTTTGGAAGTGAATACTTCTTTCTCTACTGAATTCGCAAATTCCTCAAACGCTTCTTTAAAATGCTTCTCCGTTTTATAAATATCTAAATGATCAGGGTCGCTACTTGTAATTATGGCTTTATAGGGTGACAATCGATGAAAACTTCTATCATATTCATCTGCTTCCATTATAGTTATGGGTTTACTCAAAACATCATCGCCATCTGTTTTTTGATAGAAATTGCTTTTAAGGTTACCACTTATTCCACCCAAAAATGCTGTAAAGTTTATGTTTGATTCATTTAAAATATGTGCCAATAAGATGCTCGTGGTCGTTTTTCCATGAGTACCGGCAACAGCTAAACAGCAGGTATTTTCAGAAATAAGTCCAAGAACTTGAGACCTTTTTAGCCAATTTAGGTTTGGAGTATTTAGTATTTTAGATTGTTTGGGTATTGCTGGGGTATAAACCCAAAGCACCTCATCGGGGTTTTGCAGAAATGCCGATGGAATTTGATTTGGCTCATCAATAAAAGTCACATCAATTCCTTCTAATTTTAGCTCTTCGATTAAAGGAGAATTAGTTTTATCGTACCCTGCAACTTCCCAGCCTTCATGATTATAATAGCGGGCTAAGGCAGACATACCAATACCTCCAATTCCTAAAAAAAAAGCTTTTTTATGTTCGGTAGTTCCCACTATTTCTTTACTATTCCCTTAAAACCAAAGTAAGCCTATGAACTTGGGCATAAGGGTAGCACTTATTCACTAGGAATAGCGGTTCTGTTTTATTGGTCAATTAGCACTTTTTGGGTAAAAACTAAAGCCCGTAAAAAAAGCCATCTGCTAACTAGCAAATGGCTTTTTGTGTAATTCTAAAATATCTTAACCTTGCAATGCAGCTGCACCTCCAACAATCTCTGAAATTTCGTTGGTAATGGCTGCTTGACGTGCTTGATTGTATTCCAAACGTAGCGATTTCAATAAATCTCCTGCATTTTCTGTAGACTTATCCATTGCTACCATTCTAGATCCGTGCTCTGAGGCAACAGAATCTAACATAGCTTTATACAATTGAGTTTTAATACTTCTTGGAATTAGTTCTTCCAAAATAGTAGTTTTATCTGGTTCAAAAATATAATCGTTATTAGCGTCAGTAGTCTCTCCTTCCATACTAGCTTCAACTGGTAAAAGAGCCTCTACAGTTGGAAATTGAGTTGCGGCGTTTTTAAACTTATTGTAGATAACCTCAACCTTATCGTAAGTTCCTTTATGAAACTCAGACAAAATGTAATCACCAATTTCAAAAACTGCTTCAGCATTAAGATCTTGAAATGCTGTTTGGAAGTCAGGAATGTTATTGGTTTCGATTTTCCTTAAAAGCTCTGCAGCCTTTTTTCCAACCGTTAATATATCAACCCCTCCATTGCCATATTGAACAGAATAACTTCCTTGAACTAAGCTTCTGGTTTCTTTAAACATATTCGCGTTAAAAGCACCACACAATCCTCTATCACTACTTAAAACAACCAATAATACCTTTTTAATTGGCTTTTGAGTAAAATAGACTGCCAGCTTTTGATCATCAACACTGTCTTGTAGATTTCCCAACATGCCTTGTAATTTCTCGGCATACGGTCTCATACGAGTAATGGCTTCCTGAGCTCTACGCAATTTAGTAGCACTCACCAATTTCATGGCTCTAGTAATCTTTTGAGTACTAATGGTACTTGCTATTCTTGCGCGTATTTCTTTTTGATTAGCCATGGTTAATAATTATGAAGTGTAAGACTTTGCTACTTCTGCACCTACTTTAGTAAGTGTATCTTTAAGCTCATCAGTAATTTTTCCTGAACCTAAAGCGTCAAGTGTTTTTGCATGTTTAGCAGAAAGAACTTCAAAATACTCATTTTCAAATTCTCTTACTTTATTTACTGGAATAGAACGAAGAGCTCCTGTAGTTCCCAAATGAATAATTGCAACTTGCTTAGAAACTTCAACTGGTGAGTACTGAGCTTGCTTCAATATTTCAACGTTTCTAGAACCTTTGTCTAACACCGCTTTAGTAGCAGCATCCAAATCAGATCCAAACTTAGAGAAAGCCTCTAGTTCACGGTATTCAGCTTGATCCAATTTAAGTGTACCAGCCACTTTCTTCATTGATTTAATTTGAGCATTACCTCCAACACGAGATACAGAAAGACCTACGTTAATTGCAGGACGCACTCCTGAGTTAAATAAGTTAGACTCTAAGAAAATCTGACCATCTGTAATAGAAATTACATTGGTTGGAATATATGCAGAAACATCCCCTCCTTGCGTTTCGATGATAGGCAATGCAGTAAGAGATCCTCCCCCTTTAACTTTACCTTTCATTCCATCAGGAAGGTCATTCATTTTTTCTGTAATTTCAGTGTTTGAGTTCAACTTACATGCTCTTTCTAACAAGCGACTATGTAGGTAAAAAACATCTCCTGGATAAGCTTCACGACCTGGAGGTCTACGAAGTAATAAAGACACTTCACGGTAAGCAACTGCTTGTTTTGATAAATCATCAAATACAACTAATGCCGCTTTACCTTGATCTCTAAAAAACTCTCCAATTGCTACTCCCGCCATTGGCGCGTAAAATTGAAGTGCAGCAGGTAAAGAAGCCGAAGCAGATACAACTGTTGTATAAGGCATTGCTCCTTTTTCCTCCAAAGATTTAACCACTTGCTTTACGGTAGATTCTTTTTGCCCAATGGCAACATAGATACAGTAAACTGGTTCTCCTTTATCGTAAAATTCTTTTTGATTAATAATGGTATCAATACAGATAGCAGTTTTACCTGTTTGTCTATCTCCAATAACAAGCTCACGTTGACCTCTTCCAATTGGAATCATGGCATCAATTGACTTGATTCCAGTTTGCAATGGTTCGTTTACTGGCTGACGGAAAAGTACACCTGGTGCTTTTCTTTCCAAAGGCATATCAACAGCTTCACCACCAATAGGTCCTTTACCATCAATTGGGTCTCCCAAAGTGTCAACTACTCTTCCAAGCATGCCTTCACTTACTGAGATACTTGCAATTCGCTTAGTACGTTTTACTTGATCACCTTCTTTAATTCCATCAGTAGGTCCCATAAGAACCGCACCAACATTATCTTCTTCTAAGTTTAGAACCAGTGCTTTCACACCGTTTTCAAACTCAATAAGTTCACCACTCTGAACTCCAAATAAACCGTGAATACGGGCAATCCCATCACCCACTTGCAATACAGTTCCTACTTCTTCTAAAGAAGCTTCACCTGCAAAGCCGGAGATTTGTTCTTTTAAAATACTAGATACTTCGTCTGGTCTTATCTGTGACATATTTTTATGCTAATTTTAATTCTTTCTTTAAATTATTTAATTGTGTACTTACGGTACTATCGTACAATTTACCGTCGAAGGTTACTTTAAATCCTCCTATCAAAGATGCGTCAACTGAGCTACTAATAAGAACTTTTTTGGCGTCCGTATTGCTCTTTACAAAGGCTTCAATTCCTTTTAAATCTTCAGCTTTAACTTCTTTGGCTGTTATAACAGAAACTTCTGTTATTCCCTCCGATTTATTCTTAAGTGATAAAAATGTAGTTGCTACTTCTCCTAAGATTCCCTCACGTTTCTTAGATGACATCACACGCATTAAGTTTTGAGTCAATTCATTAGTAGATTTAAAAACCTTGTTAAGAACATCCATTTTCTGACTTTTAGTAATCAATGGATTATTCAAAGTATTCTTTAAATCTTTACTATCAGCGATTGTTGCAGCAATTTGCTGCATGTCTTCAGCGATAGCCTTAATGACTTTTTTCTCTGTAGCCAATTCAAATATTGACTTAGCGTATCTTCCTGCTACATTCATACCGCTTCAACTATGCACTTGCAGTGTTACCTGCAGTCATTTGTTTTAATTGTTGATCAATCAATGCTTTTTGAGCATCATTATCTTTAAGTTCATGCTGAACCAATTTCTCAGCAATACTTACACTGTAACCAGCCACTTCTTTTTTAAGTTCTTCGATGGCAGCAACTTTCTGCTTATCGATTTCTTGAGTAGCTCGGTCAATCAATTTCTTTGCCTCTGTATCTGCAGAAGATTTTGCATCTGAGATAATTTGGTCTTTCATTTGACGTGCTTCTTTAAGGATAATATCCTTTTCAGCGCGTGCTTCAGCTAGTAAAGCTTCATTCTCTCCTTTCAACTGAGCCATTTCTGCTTTCGCATTTTCAGCTTGCTGTAAAGATTCTTCAATGTTTTTTTCGCGTTCTTCTAAGAACTCCAACATTGGTTTCCAAGCAAATTTCTTTAGTAAAACTAATACTGTTAGAAAAGTCAAGGTCATCCAAAAGATTAATCCTTCGGAAGGATTAACTAAAGATGGCAATTCGATTAATAGTCGATTCATTTACTTTTAATTTGAGGGATTAGAAAAATAAGACATGCTGCAACGAATGCTACAGCATGCCAATATGTTTCTTAAAGGAATAAGATTAACAAACAAAGTACGATTGCAAAGAAAACAGCACCTTCAACAAGTGCAGCTGCTACAATCATGTTTGAACGAATGTCACCGATTGCCTCAGGTTGACGTGCAATACTTTCCATTGCAGATCCACCGATTCTACCGATTCCGATTCCAGCACCAATAGCTGCTAATCCAGAGCCAATTGCAGCTCCCATTTTTCCGTACATTGCAGCGCCATCGCCTGCTTCTAAAAGAGTGGTTAATAAACTCATAATTAATATTTATATTTTTTTAGTGATTTTCTACTTCGTGATGCTCATGCTCTTCAACGGCCATTCCGATATAAAGTGCACTTAGCAAGGTGAATACAAAAGCTTGCAAGAAAGCTACTAATAGCTCCATGAAACTCATAAATATACCAAATCCAATACTAGCTGGACTTACTGCGTAACCTATCCATTCTTGCATTCCGCCGAAAATAAAGATCAGAGAAAAGAAACCTAGAATGATAATATGACCAGCAGTGATGTTTGCAAATAAACGTAACATTAAAACGATTGGCTTAAGGATCACTCCGAAAAGCTCAATTGGAATTAACATTGGCCAAAGTCCAATAGGAGCATCTGGCATAAAAATATGTTTCCAGTAATGTTTGTTTCCATTAACTGTTACATAGATAAAGACAATTAAAGCTAAAATTCCCGTTACAGCAACATTGCCCGTAACATTTGCTCCACCAGGGAAGAATGGAATTTGACCTAACAAATTCATAAAGAATATAAAAAAGAATATGCTTAATAAAAGAGGAGTAAACTTTCTGTACTTAGGACCAATACTAGTCTTAAATATATCATCTCTTAAAAACACAACTAAAGACTCAACCAAATTCTGAAATCCAGAAGGGGCTTTACCTCTATTCTTAGCATATTTACGTGCAACGAATATGAGTAGTATACACAATACAATTGAACCGATAATTAAGTTCAAAGTGTTTTTAGTAATACTAAAGTTCCAAATTTTCTCTGTTTTGCTTTTATCATCCCAAACTATTTTGGCTCCATAATCAGCCAACTTCATTCCTTTGTAAACACTGTGACCATGAGATCCAAAGTGAGAAGAAGAGAATAAATTAAGACCATCTGCCTCTGTATATAAAATTACTGGCAATGGAATCATAACGGCATGACCAAATGCATCCCAAGAATGATTGTCGGAAACGTGACCTAGAATCATTTCGCTTAATTGAGCTCCAATAGGTTCTTTTTCAGCATGATGACCAGCAGATTCTTGATGAGATTCTTCAGCTGGATTAGCTGAAGCAAAAGCACTACTTGATGAAAACGCGCAAAACAGCGCCAAAAAAATAGCTTTTAAAGTTCTAAATGAACCGTTATTTCTCATTATATCAACGATTTGCGTTTTCGTCATGTCTCTCTGAAAGGGGTCGCAAGTTACTACGAAAATCTAAAATATCAAACGCCAAGGCAAAAACAAAATAAAGGCAAAATGATATAGCAAAAACATAGTAATCTTTCACATTAAAATTGGCATTTCCCATTTTGGCATTTACGAGTATTATCACAAAGAAGATGATGGCTAATATCATTCTAAGCATGCTTAGAATCATCGTTCTTCTCACCCAAGAATTTTCTGTAGCAGCTTGTTGCATACCGAAGTAGCGTAGCACCAGCATTAATATAGCTAAGTATAAAACACCAGCATATGAATACCAGCCTACTTCTTTGCCCATAGCTCCTAAACCTAATAGGGCTAGACAAAATAATAGTGTTGTAACAATTATCTTAATTGAGTACTTTTTCAATGCGCTGCAAAGTTCGATAGAATAATGGGAATAGCCAAAGAAAACAAAAGCTAATTTAACGTGCTTATTAAAGTTTACGAATAAAAAAATACATGCTCAAAACAACTCCTATAATGGTAAGAATTAATAAGCCTATTGGAAACGATAATTTAATTTGAGAATCAAGATACTTACCTAACAATACAAAAATGATGATAGTAAGAATCATCTGCAGGCTCATACCTGTATAATGTAAAAACGTCTGCGACTTATTGTCCTTTTGCGGCTTGCTTGCCATTCTCTTTATTGGAATGCGCTTTTTCGGTAATATTCATGCTGCATTTTCCATTGAATTGCGCACCACTTTCAATAATAAGCTTGTTGGTTTTTAAATCCCCCTCAATAATACATGTCTCTTTTAATAATAAGGTATCCGCTACTGTAATAGCTCCGTGTATATCACCTGTTATAATAGCATTGGTTGCATCTACATCACCTGTAATAACTGCACCTTTTCCTAGTACTAAGCGTTTTTTTACCGCAACATTTCCTTCAATCTTTCCGTCTACTCGCAAATCACCCTCAGAAGATATATCCCCTTTCACTGAAGTTCCAGCTCCAATTATATTTAATAAATTGGCTCCTAAATTTCCTCCCGACTCCTTGTTCTTCTTTCCTAACATTACACAAAAGTACAAAATTGTCGTGATTTAAACATGTTTTCAACATCTAAGATTAAGATAAATTGAAATGTACCTTTGTTAAATCTTCAGGATATTAAAACATATAGCCCCTAGTTGTGTATGGCATAAACCCAAAGATTTGGGTATTTATATCACTTTTGATGATGGACCTCACCCGGATATTACTCCTTGGGTATTGGATGAATTGGACAAATACTCTGCAAAGGCCACCTTTTTTATGGTTGGCGAAAATGCCGAACGATTCTCTGAAACTAGAGCATTAGTGCTAAAGAGAAAGCACAGCATTGGCAACCATTCTCATAACCACTTAAAAGGGTGGAGCAACAGAAGTGCGAAGTTTTATAAAAATATTGAAAGAGCAGGTGAGTTTACATCTTCAAAACTATTTAGGCCTCCTTATGGTCAAATACGTCCATCTCAAATTAGGCATTTACGCAAAACGTATAAGATCATTATGTGGTCCGTTTTGAGTAAGGATTATTTAGGTAATTTAGATTGCAAAAAGGCTTTAGCCAGAATCTGTAGGCAAACTAAGCCAGGAAGCATTGTAGTTTTTCATGATTCGGCAAAAGCAGAGAATCAACTTCGCCAGCTCTTACCGGCATATTTAGCCTATTGCAAGCAAATGGGCTTTGAAATGAAAGCCTTATAAGAAATTAAAGAATCCCTAAGATTGGTTCCCAAAGTTCAATTCTTCTGCCATCTGAATCCTTAATCCAGATAAATGTGCCATACTCAAAAACTTCTTTAGGTTTAAGCAATGAAATGTTTTGTGCTTTTAAATGAGCAATCAAACCATCCATATCTTTTACAATATAATTAATCATAAATTCTTGACCTGAATCACCAAAATAGTCAGCATCCTGTGCAAAAGGACTCCAATTAGTTAAATGAGGGTGTTTATCTTCTTTGGATTGGAACCAATAAAAACTTGTTCCCCAATCTTGGCTATCAATTCCCAAATTACTCCTATACCAATCTTTTGATTTTGCGGAGTCTTTAGATTTAAAGAAAACACCACCTATCCCTATAACAAATTTTTGCATGGCTCAAAAATAAGGAAGGACAATTTAATGCAGGGAAAAAATCTTTAGCCGATCTCTTTATTCTGCCTTTTTACACTCTAAAATGCCTAATAAAAGCGCTTAAAAAAACGAGGATTTAGCTTTAAGTATTCATTCTTTATTGTAGCATTCTTAAAGTCTATTATCCGTTCAGGATTAATAGGTTTGCCCATAAAGTGTATCTCAAAATGCAAATGAGCACCAGTGCTATGACCTGTACTTCCGCCTTTACCAATATACTCTCCAGCGTTTACCAAATCACCAGGTTTCAGAGCTCGTTTACTTAGGTGTGCATAGCACGTTTCCAAACCATTAAAATGCCTAATTACTATTAGATTTCCAAAACCGTAATACCAACGACTCAAGCGCACAACTCCATCAAAAGCGGCACAGACGGAATCTCCTGTCTCAAGATCAAGATCAATTCCATTATGAGGTCGCCCCCATCTATACCCAAATCGGCTGGTAACTGGAGCAATAATTGGTAAGGAAAAATCACAATCTTGCGGTAGAATTTTTATTTTAACCTTTGTTTTAGAGGGTAGTTTCATGAATCGATATGGATTCATATGATCTTCCTCCCAATAGTCGTACATACTAACGTCTGGAAATACAAGCGGTATAGTTGAGAAACGTTCTTGTTCCTTTTCTGCTGTTACGATTTGGGAATCTTTTTTCTCAACATGAACCGTATCTTCACAAATGAAAGCAGTATCGTTTGGTCTGATAAACGAACTGTCACTTTGCCCTGAAAGCAAAGAGAAGAAACCAGATACTATGAGTAAAATACTAAGTCTCAAAACAATGTCTTCGCTTTATCACAGTCGGCCTGAATGGCTTGGGTAAGTTCTTCAACTCCGTCAAACTTCTTTTCAGGTCTTAAATATTCTATTAATTCAATGGTTAAAATCGTATTGTACAAATCACCTTCAAATTCAAATAAATGAGCTTCAATACTGAAACCTTTACCTTCAATAGTGGGATTGTCCCCTATATTCATCACTCCATTCTTCCATTCATTCCCAACTCTGCATTTAATTACATAGACCCCTTTTGCAGGTCTAATTTTATAGGGATCTAATATTTGGACGTTGGCGGTAGGAAATCCAATTTTCCTACCTAATTTTTGCCCATGTCCAACTACACCAGTAAAAGAAAATGGCCTACCCAAAAGATTATTAACTTCTTTTATAGACCCAGAAAGCAATCCATTTCTAATTTTTGTGCTGCTAATTGTTATCTCATCCAATAAATGCGGTTCAATCTGATTCACTTGAAAATTGAAAATATCACCCATCTGTTGTAATTCATTAAAGTCTCCCTCTCTATTCCTTCCAAATCTATGATCATGACCCACAACCATATATTTAACATTAAGTTTTTCTACAAGAATATTACGCACAAACTCCAAAGGCTTGAGTTGAGAAAACTCTTTAGTAAAAGGAACAACCAGCAAATGGTCTATTCCAATTTGCCTCAAAATGGAGGCTTTCTCTTCTAATGTATTTATTAATTTTAAAGAATTATCATTGGGTTGCAAAACCAGTCTTGGATGAGGGTAAAAGGTCATTAACATAGACTCTCCTTTGACCTCTTCCGCGTTCTGTAAAACTTGATCAAGCACTACTTGGTGACCCAAATGAACTCCATCAAAAGTACCTTGAGTAAGTACTAGATCAGTAAAAGCTGGCAATTCGTTTAGGCCTCTGTGGATTTGCATTAGACGCCTACAAAGATAGACAATGGCATTAATAAGCCTAAGGCGTAGGGAAAAGTTTATAGGCAAATTGGATGCCCAAACCGTAATAGCTCATATTCTCGGTATAGCTAAATGCCTCTCGCGCTTTACTAGAATCAAAACCTAATGGATTGAATGCGGGATCGTTCAACTTTTGCCCTTGATCCAAATCATTTGGATTTATATAGTTTAGCTCTCGTTCAGAAACAGTCTGAAAAACATCATTGGCATTTTTGCCATCCTTATCCCAGTAGTTATTTAACGATTTAGACTTACGAGTTAGCGACATAATTCCAAACTGCGCGTTTAGCGATACAGATATTCCATTTCTATTAATTAATTCGGCTGAATGATTAATAAAAAGTCCAGGGCTAAAAGCATACTTTATATTTCTTTGCTCCTTTCCTTCTGGGGTTTCATTTGTTTGCCATTCAGTTACCTCTTTAGTTTGCGAAATTAAGGGGACAATTAATCCAATTGAGGTAATGTGTTTTGATTTGCCAATGTAATATTTAACACCAACACTAGGATTTAAGGATAATCTTTTGTTTTGCAATGTGGTAAATGACAAGTATTGAAGGGTGTCATTTGAATTTTCGGCATAGCGTTCTTGGTTGCCTATTAAGTATTCTAGATTTAATCCTAAGACAAATGGAGAACTATCTTTTAGATGATACTGACCAGATAATGCAATTTTTCGACCACTTCCTAGGCCATATCTTAACTTTACTTTTTGAGAACTTTGAACAGATTCATAAATTTCATCTCCACCAACTTGACTTCCTAAACTGTATTGAAAACCCGCTTTAACTGACAAATCTATTTGCGATTGCGCCTGTAAACTTATGCTTCCAAATAGTAATAGAAAAAGCGAAAATCGCATTATTCCTTTTGCTTTAATTTGTTCAACTTATCCTTAGCCTCATCAACTATCTCAGCTTCACTAAAACTTTCTGTAACACTCTGCCATGTTGCTTTAGCATTAAATTCATCTCCAGCAGCAAGGTATGAATCTCCTAGCAAGTTCATGCTTTTACCTAACCAGTAATCGTAGGCAGAATAATAATCTAACACTTCGTAACATGCCTCTTGACAAGAGGTGTATTTTGCCTCATCAAATAAAATTTTAGCTTCTCTATATTTAGCTTCAGCTGTATATTGATTGTTGTATTTTTCGATTACTTCCTTAAACTTCATTGAAGCATCATTGCTTTTCCCTTCTGAATAATCCCACTTGCCCATTTTAACCAAGGCTTCTGCTTTTAAATCATCAGGAGAACTTAATTCATTAAGAATTCGTTGAGCTACTTCTCTTACTTTAGCAGCATCTTCAGACTCATCATAACAACGCATAATGCCTCTCCATGCTTTGTGGCGGGTATCTCTGTTTTTAGTTATTCCTTCAATTTGTTCTAAATAAGTAAGAATTTCTCGGCAACTTGCTTCCTTGCCATATACTTCAAGTAAAGCTAAGATTGCATCCTCCTGAAATTCATTTCCATTTGCCTCGGCTACTTTCTTATAATGAGGAATAGCTAAAGAATTCTGGTTAAGTTTCTCATGGCATAATGCTTTGTAATAGTTAGCACTAACCGCAAAACCTCCATTTGGAATTTCATTTAAATATTTGCCAAATCCTTCAATAGCTTTTTGGCAATTATCTACATCATAAAAATCATATGCAGAATTATAGAGAAGGCTATCTTTTTCAGAAGCGGATATTTTACCACCTCTCGACATATACCAATCTACGTATTTTTCTGGCTCACCTTGGCTCGCATACAATCGTTTAACTTGTTCTGCTGCCGTTCTTGCTTCTGGGGTTCCTGGATACTCATCGAATAATCGCGTGTACATTTCTAAAGCCTTGGATGAACGATTCGTAGATTCATATATTCTACCTAGATTACTATAACATCTTACAACCAATGAATGTCCTTTAAAGTCATCCACTAAGTACATAAAGTTCTTTTCTGCTTCACTATAATTACCTTTTGCCCAATACTCCGCACCCAACTCATAATACGCTTCTGGGATAAAGCTACTATTAGAATGTTCAGCAATAAGTCGTTTCATTACAGAAATCTTCTCATCATATTTCTTTTGCAGGCCATATAACATACCTGTTTGATATAAGGCATAGTCCGCATCAATAGATTTTTTGCTGGTGGTATAGGCATAACTTCTAATTGCTTGAGAGTATTCACGCGTAGCGAAATAGCAATCCCCCAATCTTAAATAGGCATCATTAACCAATCGGTCAGCATAGTTCCCTTGACCCAAGTTTTGAATAAACTTCTTATAGTAAGGAGCTGCACTCGCATACTTTTTATCTGCAAATTGAGAATAAGCATACCCATAAAATGCCAATGGATAAATCTCTGACTTTGAATTACCTGTATTCATATAGGTTTGATACAAACTAGCTGCTTCGCTGTACTTTTCTTGATTTGTAGTGCTTTCTGCTTTCCAAAAGGTAGCCTCACTTACCAAACTTTTATTTGTCCTTTGAGTAATGCATTTATCAAACATACTATTGGCATCGTTCCACAAACGACTTTTATACAGTTCCATCCCCCTTGCTAAAGTAACACGCTGATAAATTTCTTTTTCTTGGGCATCCATATTACCCAATGACTCTAATACGCGAACAGCATCCTTATAATTGTCTGTATTAAGCAACTGCTTAGTAAGCAACTTCTTGGCTTCTCTGCTATTTTTAGAATTCGGATAATTGTCTATATATCTTTGCAATAGCGTGTTGCTATTATTATCCTCTAACTCAACGGCAAGTTTTGCTTGATTAAACAAAGCGCTTTCCGCAACCCCTTCATCAAAACTGGCTCTATAAGCCTCACCAAAAGCATTAAGCGCTTCACGCTTTTTACTGAGTTTAAGATTTGCTAAACCTAAAGTATATGCGGCATGTTGGGATAAGGAATCCCCTTGAAAACCTATGGGTTTCAACCATTCTATTGCTTTTTCATATTGACGAGATTTATAGTAAGAATATCCAAATTCATACTTCTCTGTATATCCTAAATCCTTTGGTATAAAGCTAGTCTTACTAAAATAGTCTGATGCTTTGGAAAGGTTATCTAAACGATAATAGCATTTACCTTGAAGCAGTTTTATCTCATCATCTTTTGTACTTTTTACTCTTTCTAATGTACCTAAACATTTTGTATATTCTCCCCGAGCATACTGAATTTGTGCAATATAGAACTTGACATCTTGAGGGCCTGTTTGTTCAATACTTTTAAAACTTCTATAAGCCTCATCATAGTGACCTTCACGGTAAGCACAATATCCAAAATAATAAGTAGCCAGCACTTTGTGTTCTGTTTCCTTTTTGGTTAATGGTTTTAGTGTAACATATGCTTTTGAGTACTTTTCAGTAACTACTTGGCTATATCCTTTTCTATAATAAAACTGATCCTTGTTATCATTAGGAATGGCATTTTCATCTACCAATTCAAAATATCTCCTTGCTGTAGAATACTTTCTTTGCTCATAATAGTGATCACCTAAAGCCAAATTAGCCATATGTGTTTTATGTGAACCGGGGTTTTTTTCTAAAAAGTTTAGAACCGTGGTTTCACCATCTGAGTTATTGGCAAATAATTTAGATAAAGCCAAATAATATTGAGCTTCTGATTGTGTAATTTCAGAATCGGGGCTTTGTTCCAAGAATAACTGAAATTGTGCAATAGCCGCATTGTATTTCTTTTCATCATACAACTCCATACCCCTTTGCATATGTACACTAGGGTACTTGCTATACTCATGTTTTTGCGCCCATACACTAATTGTACTTAAACAAAAGATTACTAGAAAAAAATTCTTCATGCCTATTTTACAAAAATACAACGAATCTCATTTACCTTTTCATGCATTTGTACCCATTCTATACCACCTGTATAGTATTGTAGAGTAGCAAAGTGGCAATCAATAAAAACAAGTTGTAGGTTGAGCAAATTAACGGGAATAAAAAATCTGGTTAATCTGGCAAAAGTTTAAATGTTTTGCGGTGGTGATTCGTAGGACCAAACTCTCTAATGGCCTCCCTATGCACTTTTGTAGGATAGCCTTTATTGTTTACCCAATGATAAACTGGAAATTTCTTATGCAATTTGTACATAAACTCATCCCTATGCGTTTTAGCCAGAATACTCGCAGCAGCAATATTTAAATACTTACCGTCGCCTTTAACAACTGTGGTATGAGGAATCTCTTTATACTGTTTAAACTTATTTCCATCAATTGCAATGTGCTCAAAACTCAACGCTAATTTATCAAGAGCTTTGTGCATGGCCAATATGCTCGCATGTAAAATATTAATCTTTTCTATTTCTCTAGGGCTGCAAATTCCAACGGCCCAAGAAAGTGCTACTTCCTCAATCTCAATCCTCAATTCATTCCTATTCTTTTCGGTTAGTTTCTTGCTATCATCTAACCATTTGTTTTTGTAGTTTCTCGGAAGAATAACAGCAGCGGCATGCACAGGTCCGGCCAAACAACCTCTACCCGCTTCATCACAGCCAGCTTCAATTACCCCAGGTTTAACTTGTAATTTTAACAAATCACTTGCTTTTTAATGCCCAATAGTATTTTAAAAATGTTTCTTTCGTTTGCCATAAACTAATTATCAAACCATCTTTACCATCCGCAAAACCTCTTCTTACAAAATAGCTTTTCACAAACTTACTGATAGGAGAAATAAGAAGCTTTCCTAATAAATAGGTTTTGCTATGATGTGAATTACTCTTTGCACTAATTTTTGCAAACTTTCGTGATTGCTTTTTTAATGTAACATAATCAGGATAGGTAAAATGGATAATATCAGCATTGATATATTCGCTGGTTTCATTGGTATATAACTTAAACCTGTCATGCGGGTTTTTACCTGTCCACGAACCAAAATCCCTCTTCCAAAGTCTAAGCTTATTGTCTGGATACCATCCACAGCCCTTTATCCACTTGCCTTTATAATGATTTTGACGCTTAAACCAGTAGCCATCATGTTTAGGATTTTTAAGTATTTTAGGTATTTTAGATTGCATGGCTTCGCTTGCCCTTTCATCGGCATCTAAGCTCAAAACCCATTGATGTTCCGCCATGTTTTTGGCTCTATTTTTTTGTTGAATATGCCCATCAAACCTATGCCGTTTTACAACAGCGCCTAAAGATTCAGCAATTTCTGCAGTTCCGTCTTTGCTAAATGAGTCTAAGATTAGAATCTCATCGGCAAAGGATTGAACACTTTTAATGCAATCTGCAATGTTCTTTTCTTCATTAAAAGTTATTATGACTACCGAAAGCTTTTGCAAGACAACAAAAGTACAAAAAAAGCCGAGGAACAAATGTCCCTCGGCTTTTACTATGGTTAAATTATTATTTAATGTCTCTCAAATTGAGAGAAAAAGAAGTTTCCTTCAATATCAGCATTTTCGTCGCTATCACTTCCATGAACAGCATTTGCATCAATACTTTTGGCAAATCTTTGGCGGATAGTACCTTCAGCTGCTTCAGCAGGATTTGTAGCGCCAATTAGGGTTCTAAAATCTGCAACTGCATTGTCTTTTTCAAGAATTGCTGCATAAATAGGACCGCTAGTCATAAAGCTTACTAAATCGTTAAAGAATGGACGTTCTCTGTGCACGCCGTAAAAATTACCTGCACTAGTTTGATCTAAGTGCATGTATTTAAGTGCGATCACTTTAAAACCAGCTTCAGTAATTTGGTCTAAAATTTTGCCTGCATGTCCGTTTTGAACGGCATCTGGCTTAATCATGGTAAATGTTCTATTGGTTGCCATTGTATTATTAAATTGGGCGCAAAATTAGCCATTTTACTTGCGAATTACTAAGGTTCTTGCGTTATTTTTATCTTAAGCCAAAAGCTGACTTCTGAGTGACCTTTGTGCTAGCAAATGCAATGGATAAAGAGGCAGCATGGTTATTGGCTTAATCCTTAGCTTCGTGGATTAGAGGCTTTAACGTTTAGTATTTGAAGCGTAGCATACCGAAGGGTGCTATGATTTCATATGGAGTGTTGTGCATTCATTTTTATTTTTCCAACAGTTTTTTCACCTCCTCTTGGAAAATAGGATTTTCATTAATGTATTTATGGTCTTGGCCTTCAAGAATTACGAGCCTATCTTCTGGTTTAAAATCTTCTTTAAGTTTTACTGAACTTCCAAAGTATGCGACTCCATCAGCATCCCCATGAAATATTGATATCGGCACCTTACAATTTGAAACAAACTCATTTGTCTTTAATGGATACTTTATAAGAAGTTTCATCGGCAATAATCTGAAAACTTTGAAGATAAAAGGCGGGTCGAGCTCTTCTTTGGGTCGTGGATTGTAACCTTTAGTACCACAATATGGCGCTTGTAAAACAAGGTGTTTTGGATTGTTAACTGATGCTAATTTTGTAGCCAGAGCACCTCCCAATGAATAGCCTACAACAATAATGCTATCTTCAGAATATCTCTTTTTTACTTCATCATATTGCATTTGATTATCCTGATGCAACTGACTTTCACTATGTATTGAACCTTCACTTTTATGATAGCCTCTGTAATCTGCCATAAAGAAATCATAACCAAGGTTTGTATAGAACTCAGCTCCTGTTTCGATATTCTCTAAAGAGCCTCCATTGCCGTGCAAATAAAAGACCACTCCTTTTGAGCTATCTGCTTTAAAAAGTAAAGTGTTAATATTTATGCCATCCTTGGTTTTAAGATTGATTTCTTCAAAGTTTCCTTTAAAGTCATATTTATAATCAGCAGCAAATTTGGTTGGATGGAAACCGAGTTTTTCTTGGTTGAAATAGAACAACGCACAAATAACTACGTATAATACGATGAGAGTTATTCCTGTGATTTTCGCAATTCGGATAAGTATTCTTTTCATTTGATATCAGTTTTAAATGATGCAACGGATTACAGCTATCCGAAAGTGGCGATTTCGAAGCACTACACTGTCAACCAAGCACAAAGCTTGATTTAACCACTGAACCACCACTTTTGGGTAGGTGCTGTTATAGCCTGTTTTCTTTTAGTTTTAATCTCTTTTGGTTAACCTATAAAATGTAAGTCCTTTTCGTGACTTAGCTACCTTTCCATCTTTGTCAAATGTCCAAACATTATGAAATTTCTGTTCAGTTTCATTGTCTTTTAAGACCACTTTGTTTCCTTTTAAAGTCCATTTTCCCTTAGCAATTATTTTCTTGTCCGAAATTGAGAAGTCCTGGTAATAAAAGGTTTGGTCTGAATTAATTGTCAATTCAATTTGTGAAGGGTCATTTACAGAAACGCTGTATGTACCGACAAATTGGTTAACATACTTGTTTGTAAATGATGACATTAGTATAACCAATGTTGTTACTGTCAGAGTTTTAATTGTCTTTTTCATATTTGTTTGTATAGAATTTCTTATTTTTCAAATAGGCTATAACACCCAAATATACGTATTGCGTATATCCAACATATAAGCCATTGCATATATTCAGCTGATATTGCCAACATACGCAACAGCTTTTCTTCGTTTAGGCGGAGCTCTTAAATCTAAAATGCCCCATTATTCCTTTTTTACTTTTTAAAATAAAAGCGGGTAATGTAAATGCCAGCACCATCGTCTTTGCCAGAATTGCTTTCAACACCGGCGCTAATATTTACTAATTCCCAACCTGCCGCTAACATAGCTTCAACTTTAGAATTAATTACAGCATCATTTGCAGCTATGTTTTGAAATCTAATTCCGCCAATATTATAAAAATTCAACAATTTTGTTTCATCATAGTTATAGGATCTAATGTCTCCTCTTTTTGACTTATTGCGACCCTTATCTTCTGCTGTCTTCGTCTTTGTGTATTCCTTGTAGTCTTTTTTATCATTAACACTAATAATTCTAGAACGTCCTGCACCATTCGGAACAATGGATTCCACAACTGTGAAAGAGGTGAATTCTACTGGTACATCTTTGGTTTTAAAAGACCAAAAAATGGCACCTAAGGTTAATAATGCCATAACGGTCATGATTGAATAATTCTTTTTCATTTTGCTTTGTTTTTTTGTTTGACGAATATAGAAAAGAATGAGCATCTGAACAATTATCAGGTTAATTCCTGTTAAGGCAATGCATTTTATTCGAAAAGAAAATAACCTAGACTATTGGAATGAGCTCAACATTTCAATCCAATTGTCAACTATCTTTTGTCCTTTTGGAGTTAAGATACTTTCTGGATGAAACTGAACCCCTTGCACATTATCTTCTTTACATTCCATTCCCATTGGTATTTCATTAATAGAGGCTGTAACCGCCACTTTTAGAGGCAGATCACCCACAATTAAACTGTGGTATCGGCCAACTCCAAATGGGTTGGGAACGCCTTTAAATAGTTTAGTGTTGGTATGTGAGACCATGGATTGCTTTCCATGAACTGGAATAGATGCATGTTCAACGTTTCCTCCATAATGCAAAGCCAAAGCTTGCATCCCTAAACAAACACCCAATATTGGAATACGACCTATATTCAAATCAATGCATTGCATAAGTTTATCTGATTGAAGTGGTTCGTTTGGCCCTGGACTTAAAACCAATCCGTCAAATCCTACAATGGGCTTATCAAAGAAAAGGTCATTGTTCAATTTAACTTCAACTTGTGCCCCAGCAATTTCTAAATAATGAACTAAGTTAAAGGTAAAACTATCAAAGTTATCTAGAATTAAGACTTTCATACTTTGAACTTTTTACTCACTCCTGGAATGAAGTCTTTGGTATATAGGGGAGTGAAATAAGCCAAGTCTTCAAATTCTTTACCTACCCATTTTTTTGCCGCAGTACTGGCTAAATGAATTGCTTCTGGACTTACCTCAATTCGCTTATCTTGTTCAACACAATCCGGTAGAATATTTACACAATCTCCAATGAACGTGGTTGATTTTGGCAAGGTATCTATGTATTCATTTGTTAAGAACTGAGGTTTTATTTGAGACATCTTATCGCCATCCCAATAGGTAGTGTATGCTTCATCTCGTCCGGCATGAATTAGTGCTAAACAATCTAAAATACCTTCATTCTGAAATGCATAGTTAATCATTCCTAAATGGGTAGGAATTCCAATTAAAGGCCATTTTTTGGCAAAGCATAATCCTTGCGCAAGAGATGCACCAATTCTTAAACCGGTGTAGCTGCCAGGTCCTTTACTAAGCGCCACAGCCTGAATATTTTTGTATAGTTGAACTGCTTCATTCACCAAAACTGGCAATGCTTCGGCATGTTTTAGAACTCTTTGGTCTTTTTTATCCCAAATTATTTTACCATTTAAATCGCATACCGCAACACTGCAAATGCGGTGCGAAGTTTCGATTAACAGTATCACGTTTTTAATTATGCTTGTGCTTCAGAAAGCAACTTGCTTACAATATCAGCAGCGTCTTGAAGCGCAATAGCAGAGTAAACTTTAAGACCACTTTCGTCAATAATCTTTTTTGCTTCTACTGCATTTGTTCCTTGAAGTCTAACAATGATAGGAATCTCGATATTACCCATATTTTTATAGGCTTCAACAACTCCGTTTGCTACTCTATCACATCTTACAATTCCACCAAAAATATTAATTAAGATTGCCTTAACATTTGGGTCTTTCATAATAATTTTGAATCCAGCTTCTACTGTTTCAGCATTGGCATTTCCACCAACATCAAGGAAATTAGCTGGTTCTCCACCGCTTAATTTAATGATATCCATAGTTGCCATTGCAAGTCCAGCACCGTTAACCATACAACCAACATTACCGTCAAGATTAACATAGTTTAAACCAAACTCTCCAGCTTCTACTTCTGTAGGATCTTCTTCCTGAACATCTCTCAAGGCCAAAAAATCTTTATGACGGAAAAGTGCATTATCGTCTAAGCTTACTTTTGCATCAACAGCGATAATTTTATCATCACTTGTTTTTAACACTGGGTTAATTTCAAACATTTCACTGTCTGTTTCAACGTATGCTTTGTATAAAGCAGAAACGAACTTAGTCATTTCTTTATATGCATTTCCAGTTAAACCAAGATTAAAAGCAATCTTTCTTGCTTGAAATCCTTGTAGGCCTACAGCTGGATCGATCCATTCTTTGTTTATTTTATCAGGGGTATTTTCCGCAACTTCTTCTATATCCATTCCACCTTCCGTGGTATAAATGATAACGTTTTGCTTTTTTGCTCTATCTAAAAGAACACTCATATAATACTCATGAGGTTCGTTCTCACCAGGATAAAAGACATCTTGAGCAATTAAAACTTTGCTTACTATTTTACCAGCTTCCCCTGTTTGGATGGTGATTAAATTACCTCCAACAAGGTTCTTTGTAATTTCCGCAGCCTCTTCTGGACTTTTAGCAATTTGAACTCCACGATGTTCTGTACCTTCAATTTTGCCTTTACCTCTTCCACCTGCATGAATTTGAGCTTTGATCACACACCAGTCGCTATTGAACTCAGATTTAACTCTTTTAGCTGCTTCTAGAGCTTCTGCTTCAGTAGAAGCAACAAATCCTTTTTGTACTGCAACACCATATGTGCTTAGTATTTCTTTGGCTTGGTATTCGTGAATATTCATTCTAAATTTTTTCTCTTTTTGAATTGGGCTACAAAGTTATAATTTTGAGGTGTCATTTCGTAACAAAAGGACATAAATTCCATGATTGAAGCAAAAGATATTTTTAAATCCTACGACACCGTAGAAGTACTCAAAGGTATTAGCCTAAAAATTGATGCAGGTGAAGTAGTTTCAATCACTGGAGATAGTGGTGCAGGCAAAAGCACTTTACTACACGTTCTTAGTTCATTAGACCAGCCCAATTCTGGTGAGATTCTATTTGAAGGGCAGGATTTAGCTAGGCTTTCTAAGAATCAATTGGCTAAATTTAGAAACAAAGAAGTCGGTTTTGTATTTCAGAATCACCAATTACTACCTGAGTTAAATGCATTGGAAAACGTATGCCTTCCTGCATGGATTGGAAAGACAAGTAAATCTGAGGCTTTTGAAAAGGCTACTGAACTGTTGAATTATTTAGGCATGAATCATAGAGCCGAGCACAGGCCAGGCCAAATGAGTGGTGGAGAACAACAGCGGATTGCCGTTGCAAGAGCACTTATCAATTCTCCGAAAGTTGTATTTGCCGATGAACCTACTGGTAATTTAGATTCTAAAAATGCCGACTTATTGCATGAGTATTTCTTAAAACTTAGGGATGAGTTCAATACCAGTTTTGTTATAGTAACACACAACCGGCAATTGGCTGAGCAAACCGATAGAATAATTGCTTTAAAAGATGGCAAAATAGCCTGAGCATAAAAAAACCGCCACAAGGACGGTTTTTATTATAATCAATACTCTTTTATTTAGACTTTACTCTGATGTCAACTCTTCTATTCTGAGCTAAACATTCAGGTGAATCATCCGTTGTGCATACCGGATGTTCTGGGCCATAACCTTCAGCAGCTACTCTACTTCCATCAACACCTAAAGCAACCAATGAAGCCATTGCAGAATTTGCACGTTCACCACTTACCTTTACATTAACTTCTGTTGGACCAGTTTGATCCGTATACCCACCCATTTTAATTTGAGTAGATGGATAATTATTTAAAATCGCAGATATGTTTTTCAATTGGTTTTGAGATTCAGCTGTCAAAACAGCTTTTCCTGTCTCGAAATAAACTCTATCCATTGTGATCCAATCTTTGTCTTTATCCTCTGAAACTTTTATAGATTCGTCATTTAAGAATGTGTACAATTTATTTTCTGTACTATTCTCACCAACAGTCATATTGGTTCCATCTGCTAATTTTATAGAAACATGAGAACCCACATCTGTCCAAAATAAATTTTAAGGAATAAAAAAAACGGCAAGTTTGATCCACTAGATTAGTGGTACTAAAACAAACACCCCCGTTTAATGATAAAAGTAAGCCTATTTAACCAAATACTCCAA